>Ga0308175_100000100_pt1 | contig 68006 bp, 59 predicted proteins | sample PhyCR1_3_FD_203893 | JGI IMG/M metagenome (GOLD analysis project Ga0308175, IMG submission 203893) | Soil microbial communities from UC Gill Tract Community Farm, Albany, California, United States - DLSLS.C.R1 | ecosystem: Environmental > Terrestrial > Soil > Agricultural land | place: USA...
ACAGGGGATTATATCAGCACCTTGGCCAGCAAAATGCCGATGCCGTAAAGCAGCGTCATGGCAAAAATGCCTTTGGCCGTTTTGTCTTTTTGCGTGTTGACGTAATAGGTAAAAAGGGCAATGTTTGCAACCAGGCACCACACGCCAAAAAAAGTAATGAGGCTTTTTTGCGTGGCAAAAGTTTTTACAAAATCCGGTAACGAAGCATCGTTGAAACGAACGCCGTAAATGATTAAAAAAATAACTAGTGGCAAAACAAGGCCCAACACGATGCCGAGCTGCAGGTTATCCTTCTTTAGAAAAAATGTTCCAGTCGTTTTCAAGTTGCTTTTTTAATTTATAGTGAGTTAAATCGAACTGCACCGGCACTACACTCACGTAGTTGTTGGCCAGTGCCCACACGTCCGTATCAGTGCCCTCGTCGAAGTTCACAAACTCGCCAGTAAGCCAGTAGTACTTGCGGTTGTGCGGATCAAAACGCTCAATGAAGTCTTCTTCGTATTTGGCATAAGCCTGGCGGCAAAGTTTTACGCCTTTAATCTCCTCAGGTGTAGCAATGGGAAAGTTTACGTTCAGCACGCAATGCTTGTCCGGCGGGTTCTTGAGCATTTGCTCCACAATGATTCTTGCGTATTTGCGGGCTGCGGAAAAATCGGCTTCCAGCGCATAATCAAGCAAGGAAAAACCAACCGATGGAATGCTTTCGATGGCCGCTTCCACAGCCGCCGACATGGTGCCGGAATAAATAACGTTGATGCTGTGGTTAGCACCGTGGTTAATTCCGCTGATGCAGATGTCAGGTTTTTGGTGAAGGATTTTATCCACCGCCAGCTTTACGCAATCTACCGGTGTGCCGGTGCATTGATAAGCTTCAATGTCATCAAAGACATTCACTTTGTGTAGGCGCAATGGAATGCCAATGGTGATGGCGTGACCCATTCCCGATTGCGGCTTGTCGGGCGCCACTACCACAATCTTTCCCAAACCTCTTACAGCTTCCACCAGGTTGCGTATGCCCGGCGCGGTAATGCCATCGTCGTTGGTAACCAAAATAACCGGTTCTTTCTTTTCTTCCATCGCTCTTGTTTATGCTTAGCTGCAAAGGTGTTTCAGAAAACGGGGAAAACCAAGAAAGAGAAAGTTGGCAGTTAGCAATAAAAAAGTTGAAGCATCTTTCAAGGTTACTGCCAATTGCAAACTGGCAACTGCCAACTCAATAAATAATGGTTGGCATTACTTAGAAGCAGTGGGTGCGTAGTCAACTTTTTGCGCAGCCATGAGGCCTTTGTCTCTGCGCACTTTGTTCCAATATTTTTTGTGTACCAGCAACATGCCGAAGCTTTCGCCGCGGTATTTATCCAAATGCTTGTGGTGCATTTTGTGCGCCCAGCGAATGGCGCGAACGTAGGTGTTTTTGCTTTTGCTGAACCATTTGAAGCGTTGGTGAATGATAACGTCATGCACCAAAAAATATGCAGCGCCGTAAAGCATGATTCCAAAACCAATGGCCTGCATCCACCACACATTGTTGTAGGTACCGAAGCCGATCAAACACATGCTGGGCACGGCAAAGATGACGAAGAACCAATCGTTTTTTTCAAAGAAACCGGGTTCTTTTTGATGATGGTCGCGGTGCAGGTACCAAAGAAAGCCGTGCATCACGTAACGGTGCGTAAGCCACGTAACGCCTTCCATCACGATGAAGGTTCCCAACAAAACGGCTATATAAAACACAACCTCCATTTCTTTTCATTTAAACGACCACATAATTCTTCTGCCACCATTTTTCAATCTGCCGAAAAGCGAGTTTAAACCAAGCCGTAAACAAGGATGGCTGTTCGTTCAGCATAAGCGCAACGTCCTCTACTTCATGGTAAGCAACAGAGGCAACTTCGTTGCTGTTTGGCTTTATCTCTCCTTCGTATTCACCCACAAACACATGATCGTATTCGTGTTCAATCAAACCGTTTTCCACGCCGGCTTTATACGTAAAGGCAAAGATTTTTTTTAGCGGCGTACGGAAACCAAGTTCTTCGTTCAATCGCCGTGCCGCCGCTTCTTCTACGCTTTCGGCCGGATAAGGATGACTACAACAAGCATTCGTCCACAACAATCCACCGTGATATTTCTCAGCAGCCCGCTGTTGCAACAACATGCGCCCATTTTTGTCGAAGATAAAAACCGAGAAAGCCCGGTGCAGCAAGCCTTTTTGATGCGCTTCCATCTTTTCCATTACGCCAAGTTCCTCGTCTTGCGCCGAAACCAATATGACTTTTTGCTCCTGCATGAACCAAAATTTTTGTGAGACGTGAGACGTTAAACCCTTCGACAAGCTCAGGACAGGCTGTGAAACCGTAAAGACTTTGCAAGGTCGTTCACGCTTGTCTCACCTCTCACGTCTCACTTCATTCAATCAGCCGCAACCTGCTTTTTACACTTGCCCGTAAAACGATGTAGGCTTTGTGATAATTCGGGATGCGTACCCGCTGCTGCAAAATACGTTGCGGTTCAATGGCCTTTATTTTTCTGAACAGCGAGCCGTAATATTTGTACGCAACATACACACCAAACCTTGCTTTGAGCGGCAGTTTTAAAATTCCTTTGTAGGCTATTTCAAAATCTTGCCCGATGTCTTCCTGAATGCGTTGTTTATCACTTTCGGTGAAGTTGTGAAAGTCACAACCGGGAAAATACATGCGGGACAAATCAAGAAAATCAGCCCGCATGTCGCGCAAAAAGTTGACTTTCTGAAAGGCCGCACCAAGCGCCTTTGCCGGTTGCTTCAGGCTTTCGTATAAATGCTTGTTGCCTTCACAAAAAACGAAAAGACACATCAAACCCACTACTTCGGCAGAGCCGTAAATGTATTCGTCATAACCCTGGCGGTCGTAACGATTTTGCGTCAGGTCGCTTTCCATGCTGCTGAAAAAAGCACGGATCAAATTGTGGTCAATGCCAAATTGATTGACCGTTTTTTGAAAACTGTTGAGAATGGGATTTAAGCTGATGCCTCTTTCAATGGCATCGAAAGTTTCTTTTTGAAATTGATCCAACAAGTCTTGTTTATCGTGTTGGTGAAACGTGTCCACAATTTCATCGGCAAAACGAACAAAGCCATAAATATTGAAAATCGGTTGCCGCAAGTCTTTGTGCAAAAGCCTGATGGCCGATGAAAAAGACGTGCTGTAACGCAACGTCACTTGCCTGCTGCATTCGCCGCTAACGCGATGGAACAAATCAATCGTCATACACCTGCTAATTGAACAACCTGAGTAATTCTTTTGACACCACTTCGCCGCTGATTAAACTTGGCGGCACACCCGGACCGGGCACGGTAAACTGACCGGTATAAAAAAGATTTTTCACTTTCCTGCTCCGGCAAGAGGGACGGAAAATTGCCGTTTGCCGAAGGGTATTGGCAAGCCCGTAAGCGTTGCCTTTGTACGAATTGTACTCGCTTACAAAATCAGAAACCGAAAAGCTTTTTTTGAAAACGATGGCATCGGCAATGGATTGCGCTGTGTGCTTTTCCAATCGCTGAATGATTTGTTGGAAATATTGTTCCCGCAATTCTTCCGTATCGCCTTTCAAACCCGAAGCAACCGGAACTAACAACACCAAATTTTCGCAACCTTCGGGTGCAACGCTGTTATCGGTTTTAGAAGAAACACTCAAATAAAACAAAGGTTCTTTTGGCCATTGTGGTCTTGCGTAAATTTCAGCGGCGTGTTGATCAAAAGGAACATCAAAAAACAGCGAATGATGCAAAACGTTTTGCAGCTTTTTGTTTAACCCAACATAATACAAAAGACAGGACGGGGCCAGCACTTTTTTGTTCCAGTAATCATCGTTATAGGTACGCCATTGTTGGGGCAACAAATGCGATTCGGTGAATTGATAATCGGCGCCACTGATAATGGCATCGGCTTCATAAACGGCTTTATCAGTTATCAGCCTTTTTGCCTTGCCGTTCTCAATAATTATTTCCTGCGCGGCTTCGTTGAACCTGAATTCAACGCCCAGTTCTCCGGCCAATTCCTGCATTGCTTTTACAATGCTGAACATACCGCCTTCGGGATACCAGGTGCCGCCAACGATGTCGGCATAATTCATCAGGCTGTAAAGCGCCGGCGTATTTTGCGGTAAGGCGCCCAAAAACAAAATGGGGAACTCCATCAACTGCCGCAAGCGCGGATGCTGAAAATGTTTTGCCACATGCGACTGAATTGAAGTAAACACATCCAGCTTAAACACATTTTTTATGACGTTCCAATCCAAAAATTCGGTGAGCGATTGCCCCGGTTTATACACCAGGTCCTGAATGCCGATTTTGTATTTCAGGGAGGCTTCTTGCAGGTATTTATCCAGCTTCTCTCCTGCGCCTTTTTCAACCGATTCAAATACGCTTTTAAATGCGGCGTAATCGGCGGGAATATCGGTACAGCCTTCGTTCCAATAAACGCGATAAGAAGGATTAAGACGAAGGAGTGAATAATAATCGGCAACGCTTTTACCGAATTGCGCAAAGAAACGTTCGAACACATCGGGCATCCAATACCAACTCGGGCCCATGTCGTAGGTAAACCCTTCTGCTTTCAGTTGTTGCGCACGGCCGCCGGCAGAAAAATTTTTCTCCACTACCGTTACCTTCCATCCTGCCTTTGCCATAAAAGCAGCCGACGAAAGTCCGGCAAAGCCCGCACCTATAATGACAACTGATTTGCTCACCGCTCAATTTGTTTTTGTAAAAGTTTTTTGGCAAAATGAATGCGGCTTTTGATCGTGCCCAGCGGCTCGTTCAGCGCATAAGCAATTTCGTGATACTTGTAACCGTGCAGGTAGAGCATACACGCTTTTTTAAAGATAGCCGGCATCTCGTAAACGGCCCCGTTTATTTCCTTTAGCCGAAGCAGCGACTCAGATGATAACCCGTAAGGCGAAACAGATTGCCTGACCACTTCCATTACTACTTTCTTGCGGGCCTTGCGGCGGTATTCGTTAATGAAAATGTTGCGCATAATGGTAAACAACCAAGCCTTAATGTTGGTTTCCGGCTCGTATTTGTCGCGGTAAGTAAAGGCCTTGCAAAGCGTTTCCTGGCACAGGTCTTTCGCCGATTCGTAGTCTTTGGTTAAGGTAATGGCAAATGGCTTTAAGCCATCGGCATGGCGCAAAACCATGCGGTTGAATTCGTGCGTCCCCATCTTTGTTTAAAATTTTCTACTTCAAAGCTAAACAAGATTTTCAAATCAGAACCAATTTTGTTTAAAAAACAATTCAAACATCTTAAACAAAATACTTGCCGGAATTAGCTTACTGCTTGGATATACGTTTGAACAGCATCAAGGGATTGAAGCATGACAACGTTGGTAAGAGGGCTTCGTTTTACCAGTTGGGCCACAAAGCCGGAGAGAAGAACGGTGCAGCCGGTGGCATTTGCGCTCAGGTGCTGCAGAAAGCGTTGAAATTTATAATGGCCAGGGAAAGACGTAAGATGCGAGTACACGTACTGCGGCTTTTTTGCCTGCATAATATAGTCCATGTCTTTTAGCGGCACGTTGGCGCCCAGGTAAATAACCGGCAGGCTTTTTTTGCGAAGAAGATAGTAAACGTACAGAAGGCCAATCTCGTGATGTTCGCCTTCGGGCAGGAACAAAATAAAAAGCGGTGCGTTGTTTTGTGGGAGTGGAAGGCCGTCAATAGCAAAGACGATTTTTTGCCGGATGATGGCCGACACTAGATGTTCCTGCACGGGCCGCAGGCGGTTGGTTTGCCAAAGAATACCCACGTGTTCCAGGAAACGAAACACAACCCCCGAAATGGTTTTTTCAATGCCTTGCCGTTGTATTTCTTTGGTTAGCAGGTGCTCTAGTTCGTGACTTTTTAAATCAACGGTGCAGCCAATAAGCTCGTTCACGATGAACTCATCTTTCGCATCGGGCTGATTCAGGCCCAATACCGCTTCTGTGCGTTGCTCAGGAACCATTTCATCAATGCGGGAAATTTTATAGCCGCATTTATTCAGCAACGCAACGGTGAGAAGTGTTTTGAGTTCTTCGTTGTTGTAGCGCCGAATGTTAGTGGCCGTACGCGAAGGCCGTAAAAAATGATAACGCTGCTCCCAAATGCGAATGGTGTGTGCCTTGATGCCGGAAAGTGATTCGAGTTCTTTGATTGTAAAGCTCATCACCTTATTGACAAACAAAATAAGCTTTGGTTGATTTTACAGTGTGGAGTTGAGCAAAAGGCCGCTTTCTTTTAGCCGGCTAAATGTGGTGGAAGAAGAAAGCTTTTGAAGGGCCGCGAGGTGCCGCGGATTGTGAAGGTCGGTGCCGGCAAGGCTGTAATAATTCTTTTTGCAAAGATATTCGGCCAGTTCCTGCACCGATTTGCCGTAGTAGCCGGTAAGGGAAAGAAGGTTCAGTTGAAACAGGCAACCGGCTTCTTTTAGTTCATCAAACGTCTGTTTGCGCTGTGCTAAATAAATGTATCGTTCGGGATGAGCAATGACAGGTGCATAGCCTTGTATTTGTATTTGAAAAAGCACTTGCTGCAAGTCCATCGGCGCGGTAATCATCGAAAATTCTACCAGCACTTTGTTTCCACTGATGGGCAAGAGCGGCACTTTAGCCTTCAGGTTCTCTTCAAAATACTCGTCAATAAAATATTCAGCAGCGGCCTGCAATTCCATGCTGATGCCTTCTTCGGCCATTGCTCCTTTCACTCCTTCCAAACCCTTTGCAATGATATCTGCCGTGTTGGGATAAACTTCCCAAAGAATGTGCGGTGTGGTGATGATTTTTTTATAGCCAAGTTTCTGAAGGCCTTTAATCAGCTCAAGCGAAGCGGCCATATCAAGCGCACCGTCGTCAATGCCTGGAATAAGGTGCGAGTGCATATCGGCATGAAGCCAGCTTAAGTCAAGGTCAGCAGATCTTTTTCCAAAAAACAACATGGCTTTATTTTCAATGCGCCCGAATATACCGCTGAATTGCCATTTGCTTAAGGGGAAAAATGCAAGAGAAAAGAACAGGGTGAGTTTTCGTCAACGCAATTCAAAGTAAAGGACTGCAACCGGACGTGGCCTTATTTTTTATAAGGTAAGAAGCAAAAGAAAAAAAGATCGTTCCTTTAAAAACCGCAGAGTTACCATGAAGAAATTTTTGATTGTCGGCGCAGGTTTTTCCGGCGCTGTATTGGCCAATGAATTAGCAAACAACCTTGACTGCACCGTAGATGTTTTGGACGAGCGGGAACACATCGGTGGAAATTGTTACACAGAAAGAGATAAAGAAACCGGGGTAATGGTGCACACCTATGGACCGCACATTTTTAACACCGACCGCAAAGACATCTGGGATTACGTAAACCGGTTTATTGAATTGGTGCCTTACACAAACCGCGTGAAAGCAGTGTACAACGGCAAGGTTTATTCACTGCCCATTAACCTGCACACCATCAACCAGTTTTTTGGCAAAACCTTTTCGCCCAAAGAAGCCGAAGAGTTTATTGTATCCGTTGCCGACAATTCCATTGAAGATCCGCAGAATTTTGAAGAGCAGGCCATGAAATTCATTGGCAAAGATTTGTACAAGGCTTTCTTTTACGGCTACACAAAAAAGCAATGGGGCTGCGAACCCACCGAGCTTCCGGCCGCCATTTTAAAACGATTGCCGGTACGGTTTAATTACAACGACAATTATTACCACACCGCTTACCAGGGCATTCCCCGCGACGGCTACACAGCCATGTTCGAAAAGCTTTTAAATCATCCTTCGATTACCGTAAAGCTGAACGCAAAGTTTGACGCTTCGCAAGACGTATCGGGGTACGACCATGTATTTTTTACCGGTCCGCTTGACCAGTATTTCAACTACAAACACGGAAGGCTTGCGTACCGCACCGTTTATTTTGAACGCGGCGTGGACGAAGGCGACTACCAAGGCAATGCAGTAATCAATTACAGCAACGAAGACGTGCCTTACACCCGTGTGCACGAGCACAAACATTTCACGCCCTGGGAGCAACACGACAAAACCGTTTATTTTAAAGAATACAGCAAGGAGACGGGCGAAGAAGACATTCCGTATTATCCAAAGCGCTTAACCGATGACAAAGCGAAACTCTTGCAATACCGCAAAGAAGCCGAGGCGTTGAAAGGCGTAAGTTTTTTGGGACGTTTGGCAACCTATCGTTATATGGACATGCACCACGTCATCGGCGAAGCGCTGGATTACGCGAAGCAGTTCATCCAAAGCGAAACACAAGGCACTACGCCGACGGTGTTTCCAAACGAAGAAGTGCAAGTGTAATGCCATGCTGAATTATTACACTTGCGAGATGAACGATAAAATGCTCCTAATTTTCCTTTTTGCAAGGCGAGTGCTTCTTTCTCCCTTATTTTCGTGCAGTTTTGTATGCCAAAAGTACTGAGGATATTAAACCGATTAATTGTGGGTGGCCCTGTATTGAATGCCGCATACCTCACCAAGTACCTTTCGCCTGATTTTGAAACCTTATTGGTTGTTGGTGAAAAGGAAGTCCACGAAAAGAGTGCAGATTATTTGGCTGAGCAGTTGGGGATTGATTACATTACCATCCCGCAAATGGGACGCTCCATAAATCCCGTGAATGATTTTCAGGCTTTTAAGCAATTAAAACGCATTATTAAAGAATTTAAGCCGGACGTCGTTCACACACACGCTGCAAAACCCGGGGCATTGGGGCGTTTAGCTGCATCGGACTGCGGAGTTCCTGCTATTGTACATACGTATCACGGTCACGTGTTTCACTCTTATTTCAACAATCTCAAGTCTAGCTTTTACATTAATACAGAACGCTTTTTGGCCCGCCGTTCAAGTGCCATCATTGCTATTAGTGAAGCACAACGGAAGGAACTAACGGAGGATTTTCGTATTGCTCCCCCCGAAAAATTTCGCGTAATCCAACTGGGTCTTGATCTTGATAAATTTTGTGAGAACCAATCTCTGAAACGGGCCAAGTTCAGAGAAGAATTTGGTTTGGCCGAGGACGAAATTGCAATTGGTATCATTGGCCGTCTGGTGCCGGTTAAAAACCATGACCTGTTCTTAACAGCAGTTGCACATGTGGTCAACAACAGTACGAAAAAGATTAAGGCCTTCATTGTAGGTGACGGTGAAACGAGAACAGAATTGGAAAATAAAGCCAGAACGCTTGGCTTGAATTTTTCCAGCCAGACTGATACTGTGCATCCCTATCCTCTCGTATTTACTTCCTGGCGAAGCGATGTGGACGTTATAAATGCAGGTCTCGACATCGTTACCCTTACCTCATTGAACGAAGGAACACCCGTTAGCCTCATCGAAGCACAGGCAGCAAATAAACCGATTGTAAGCACACGTGTCGGCGGCATTGGTGATATTGTTGTTGAAGGCGAGACCGCATTATTGGCGGATGTAACAGACTCCCAAACCTTTTGCTCCCATCTGATGAATCTTGTAAACGACGATTCGCTGCGCCTCCGGTTAGGGAACGACAGTTGCCGTTATGTAATGAAGCGATTTAGCTATCAGCGGTTGATGAAAGACATGTCTGATCTTTATTATGAACTGCTGCACAAAAAAGTAACGGCCAAAGCCTTACTTCGTTGACGCTCTATCCTCACAAAAACCGGACAGCAGCATGGGAAAAAAGGTTTTGATAACAGGAATCGCAGGCTTTATTGGGGTTAATTTATCCAACTTACTGGTCAGGTTAAAAAAATACGATATTATCGGCCTCGACAATATCAACGACTATTATAGTCCCCAATTAAAATACGCACGACTAACAGAATTGGGCTTCGGTACCGATGACGCAAAAACCGGAACGCTAATCAAAAGCAGTCGTTACGATAACCTTCAGTTCATTCGCCTTGACTTGCAGAACCTCGATGCTATGCAAGCCTTGTTTGCTTCGCAAAACTTTGACATTGTGGTGCACCTCGCCGCACAAGCGGGGGTGCGTTACAGCATGGAAAATCCTCACGCCTACATCGCCAGCAACATAAGCGGTTTTGTCAACCTGTTGGAATGTTGCAAAGTGAGTCGCGTAAAGCACCTCATCTTTGCCAGCAGTTCCAGCGTTTACGGCGACGATGCCTCTACGCCGTATCTCGAAACGCAGCGCACCGATCATCCTGTTTCACTTTATGCCGCTACGAAAAAGAGCAACGAATTGATGGCTTATACGTACCATCATCTTTATAATTTATCCATTACGGGTTTGCGCTTCTTTACCGTTTATGGTCCGTGGGGACGGCCCGACATGGCGCCCATGCTTTTTGCAAATGCCATACAGGAAGGAAGACCCATAAAAGTGTTCAATTACGGCAAATTAAAACGCGACTTTACCTACGTAGATGACATTGTTGACGGCATTGAACGGGTGATGCAGCTTTCGCCGGAGAAATACAAAATTTACAACATCGGCAACAGTAAGCCGGTTGATCTCATGGAATTTATTAGTTTAATAGAAAAAGGCCTGGGCAAAGAAGCCAGAAAAGAACTCCTGCCCATGCAGCCCGGCGACGTGCACGAAACCTATGCCGATACAACCTTGCTTTCGGCCGATACGGGTTACAAGCCCAATACACCACTGGAAAAAGGCATCGGAAAGTTTTTGGCTTGGTACCTTGAATACTACAAGCTTCCCAAGCCGGTGAACACATTGTAAATTGCAGATACCAAAAATAAAAATGCCATCCTGCGTTTACAGGATGGCATTTTTATTTTGGTACGTTTAAAACCTTAGTGCGCTTCTTCGTTTGGGAACACCGGCGGCATATTTAGCATTAGCGCATTTTTACTCTCTTTGAAACAAACAGTAAACGTTTCTTGTACAGAAAATCAAAGTAAGTGAAGACAATAATCTTGAGGTGGAAGATAGCGAAAGGCTATCAGGAAGATTTTGAGTTAAAACTCATTTCAGTTAGAAAACGAGAGGCTTTCTCCCCTATTTTCGTTTGAATCATAAAGTAATTTGTGGAGCAACAATACCTGACACTTTGGGATCTTGTACTAACGCCGCTGTATCTGATTGTGCTGATTTTAATTGCCAGGCGGATACGGGATAAGAATTACCCTGAAGGTCACCCCTTGCGCAAGTACTATTTACCGGGACTATTGGTAAAATTTGGCGGGGCCATTTTTATTGCATTGATCTATCAGTATTACTACGGCAGTGGCGATACCTTGAGTTACTTTGAACACAGCAAGATTATCAATTCATCCTTGGATGATTCGGTGAGTATATGGGCCAAACTTCTTTTTCGTGTGTCACCATCCAGCGATCCGTATATATACCGGTATTCAACTCAGCTTTATTGGTATTCTGACCCTCCAAGTTATACTATAGCAGTCATTAGCGCAGTGTTCGGCTTGTTTAACGGTACAACCTATATCCCAATAGCCTTACTCTTCGCTTTTTTTTCCTTTACTGGAATCTGGGCAATGTTCACAACATTCGTCAGTATTTACCCAAACTACAAAAAACAGCTAGCGATTGCATTTCTGTTTGTGCCAAGCACCTTTGTCTGGGGGTCGTCCATTTTTAAAGACACCGTTTGCATGTTTGCCCTCGGCTGGATGGTTTATACAGTTTTTCGAATTTTTCTGAACCGGGACTTTTCGCTAAAGAATATGGCTTTGCTGGCGTTGAGTTTTTACCTGCTTGCCGTGGTTAAAATTTACATCCTGATGGCATTCTTGCCTGCATTGAGTATATGGCTCTTGATGAGTTATTCCAAAAGAATTCGTTCGTCGGCACTTCGCCTGACAACAAGAGTTCTTGTTATCTGTGCTTGCATCGCTGGCTTGGTTTTACTCTCGCAAAGCTTGTCTGCGGAATTAGGACGGTATTCATTGGATAACTTGGCAAATACGGCAAAGGTGACGCAAGATTACATCAGCGACGTCTCTGATGCTGAAGGCGGCTCGGCTTATGACTTGGGAAAGTTTGAACCAACGCTAACCGGAATGTTAAGCAAATTTCCGCAAGGAGTTGTAGTGACATTGTTCCGACCATTTTTATGGGAGGTAAAAAAACCCATCATGCTTCTATCCGCGCTTGAATCCTCTGTCTTTGTTTTTTTAATCTTATATGTTTTATTCAAGCGAGAGGGCCCGTCAGCTTTTAAAATGATCTCCCAAGACCCGAATTTGTTATTTTTTTTCACTTACTCTTTAATCTTTGCCTTTGCCGTTGGTGTTTCTACCGGAAACTTTGGAACCTTATCACGGTATAAAATTCCGTGTATGCCGTTTTTTGCAGCTCTTTTACTCATACTTTACGCAGAAAAAAAGAGTCAAAATTCTTCCCAAACCAATTGCTAAGAAGGGGGAAAAACTTACATAATCGGACGTTCTCATAGGTTCTTTATTCAAAGCTGATCACGGAAGAATCAAACGATGATAATATAAAGCCAGTCAAGGGCATACCTGTATTGGGGCCGAAGTCAAAAGGTATTAGGATGGATGTTCTACATAAAAAAAGCAAACTAAAAATGACTTCAGTTTGCTTTTCTCAATGAATAAAAATTGTAATTAACCGCTGCTCGTCTAATCGGCCCTAACGATTTCTATTTCAATAATGCTTCCTTCCTGAGTTGGATTTGGATGCTCAAATCCTCCGGAATACCAATGCTGTGCATGGCTAAAGCTTCAATATTAAATTTACCCAGTCTCGTTTGTAATAATCATTTCATAAACGCATCAGGAACCGGCCGTTGCGTTTTGGTTTATTCCAAGTGGTTTGTACGGGGATTGTAATTAAACTTTCTGCTCAATTTTTAGTTATTACGGCAAACCTGTCTTTGTAGTTCAAAATTTTCTTTTCGAAAAAATGAAAGCTTATCCAAGCAATAGCGTAAGACAGAGCAAAAGAGATAGGAAGTTGAACGAATGTCAACGCCCAAACAGAACTATAAAGTCCCACCTTCTTTAATAAAACGGCGGTTATCAGAATTGCAATCATGTGAAGACAATACAGTCCGTAAGTGTATTTCCCTGTATTACTGATAAAGGAGTATCTCCCCAATTTAAAAAACGAATATTTGGCATAACACTGTTCCAGAATGATCATGGCGAAGATGGCTGCCATAATGTATCGATCAAATCCCTCTGTCATGGAAGAGATGGATTTATGAAAAATATACATCAAAAGTGCAAAGACATATAAGCCCGTAATGGCTTTTTTTGAAAGGTTTGCCACGGCCGATGCAAATTTCTTGCTTTGAATGATCAACGTAGCACCCAATCCACCAATCGCCATGTCTGATATGCAAGTCAAGGTATGAATATCGCTGACTGTTCCTTGAACAAAAGTCACAATACGGAACAGAACCGAAGCGACAATTATCGTCGTAAGCAATTCCCGATACCTTTTGGCAGGCACGATAAAAAGCAGCAGAGGCCAAATTAAATAAAATTGTTCTTCCACGCAGACAGACCAGAGCACAGCGAGCATCGAAGAATCTGGAGTTTGCCCTTTTAGGATGGTATCGAAATTACCCAAAAACACCAAATAATACCGGATGTCGGCCGTTTCATTTGGCACCTCGCCAAACATTTCTTTTAGCTTAGGGAAAATAAAAAAACCAAAAATGACATTAAAAAAATAAAGCGGCCAAATACGCAAAATCCTTCGGATGTAAAAGTTGCCAACATGAATGTTTGAACGAAACTCCTTCTCTTTTATCAGCAAAAACGTGATCAAGAAACCACTCAGAACAAAAAAAAAATTGACACCCATATGGCCTGGCCCAACAAAATAATACCTTAAAAAGGAGTAGGTCGATTGTTGCTGTTGCGAAGTCGCACCTTCCAAAACAAAAGAATGCAACAAAAAAACTCCTAAAAAGCAGAAAAATCGAATTCCATCTAAATTGGGAAAAAAAATCTTGTATTTAGCAGATTGTTTTGTTGCTTGTTCAACGGTTACTTGTGGGTTAGGTGTTATAACCATTCTCCGGGTTTTAATGCTTTCATACTATTCATCTATATTACTGCACGGATTACGATACAGTGGTGGAAGCAACTGCGATTGACCCAAAGACATGAGTCAAGAAACCCTTCATCGTCAGGTTCGATTTTCTATTTGGATTCCTGTCTTCTTATGCAGTTGGCGAAAGAGCGGTTCAACGAACAGTCTTATTGATCCTCACGGCGAATAAAAGCTAGATAAGCTTGTTATTTCTGCTGTACAATTACCTCACTACCATTTTTGATTAGCGTTAGCAAATTGTTACCACCTCAGCGAAATACAGAAACTATTGGCCTATTTCCGATAACGCACCTTGCCTAAACCTAACATAAGCATCCAAATCTTCCGGAATTCCTATACCGTGCATGGCTGAAGCGTCAATGTTGTAAATACCTATATTCTTTCCGTCCTTGATTAGATAATTATAAACAGGACAAGTATAAAACTCACTGTTCACACGGTCGTTTGTAACAATCATTTCCACGGCAGCGTCAACAAAATCCGATCCTTTGGCAAAATAGTAAATGCCCACCGTCGCAAATTCAGAAATTGCTTTTTTCTCCTGCACTTCAGTCACCAGACCCTTGTCATTTAGTTTTGCAAATGACCACTTTGGGTTTAACTCCGCATCTACAAACGTCAAAATAGAACCGTCCAGGCTTCTCTCTTGTGCGTCCTTTATAAACTCATTGCAATCAAAGTCAACAATCTGGTCGCTGTTAGCAATAAGCAGCGGCGCATCTGCATCAATAATTTTTTTGGCAAACAATACCGTACACGCAGTTCCTTCCGTAAGCTTGTCAATGTTGATCACCTGAATTGGAAATTTTTGCTTCAATTCATCAATCACTGCACCGTAGTTAAGCGTGTGTTCCCGGCGGGCAATCAGGGTAAACTGCGCACCTTCCATATCCAGATTCTCAATCACATGCTGGATCATCGGCTTACCCAACACGTCAATAAACGGTTTCGGATCTTTATAACCGGCATCGGCAAATCGTTTGCCCATTCCCGCCATCGGGATTACAATGTTAATCATATAAGGTATTTATCGTTTTTAACGCTGGGCGATTTCACTACAACGGTTGTCACATCACTCAGGGCTTCAAAATCCGTGTCTTCACCGGGATTGATGCGGATAATGTCACCGTGTTTAAACACCTGGCCGTTCATGCGTACGTTTCCGTTCAGAATAAGCGTGAACTCCGTAGAAACTTTGTGCAAGTGCCTCTTCTCTAAAGTACCCGCTGTATAACTTTTTACCGCCACTTCAAATTGATCGGTTTGCAAGAGTGTAGGAGAAAAATCGCCGACAAACCAACCGCCGGTAAAATCTTTTAATTCAAACTTTTCCATTCTTGCTTATTGGTTAATGATTCGTACTCCTTTATCATTTGCGGCGAGTAAAAGGAGTGGTACTGTTCCGAACGAATGGAATAGTTCAACGCCCTTTTGTTCATTAATATATACTCGTTAATAACAGAGGAAATAAAGAAACTGTCGTTAATGCGGGTATCCTTCAACAATACGTTGGAAGCCGCATCAATAAAAAGTTCCGCACTGCGGAAATAATAAAATCCAGCGATGGCGTTTTTGCTGATGGGATTTTTCTCAGCCGTTTCTATAACCTCATTCTTCTCGTTCGTTCTGGCAAAGGACCATCGCGGATGCACAGAGGTAAAGGTGAGTATGCCGGCTTCTGCCTTTTCTTCAATGAAAAATTGTAATACCTTCTCCACGTCGCCTTCAATAAGTTGGTCGCCGTTTAAAATAAGCAATCCTTCTTCGGGCTGAATGTTGTCAATTGACATAAGCACACTGCATAAGGCGCCTTGCGTTGGCTTTTTTATCGTAACCACATTCGCATCGGGTACCAGCAAGCGAAGTGTGTTGTCCAAATGATACGACAGGCAATCATCCTCGCGAATGATGAACGTAAATTTTTTTGGCAGGTTAATGTTCAGGAGGTTTTGCAGCACCAACTCTATCATAGGGATGCCGTTAATCTCGATCAGTGGTTTTGGATAGATGTAACCGGCCTTTTCGAAAAGTTCCGACGTTCCGGCAATGGGAAGGATAATGTTAAGCGTTGCAGATTTCATAAACCCGGTTCTTGATGTTGTGATAAGTAACAGCAACTGGACTGGAAACACGCAGCACATGCGCCCCGCTGGCCATAGCCGCTTTGAGTCCGTTTTCGTTGTCCTCGACAATCAGGCATTCGTCGGGTTGTACTCCCAAACGTTCCATAGCCTTTGTGTAAATTTCTGGGTCAGGCTTAGAGCGAACGACGTCCTCGTTTGACAAAAAGAAATCAAGATAGCCATCAAGTTTTGAACGCTCCATCATGATCTCGATTGTTTTTCGTACGGAATTGGAACAAACGGCCAGTTTATACCCTTCGTGCCTCAACTGCGAAAGGGCATACTGATGCTGGAAAACAGGTTTGCATTTGCTGTACACCATCTCCATTGTGTACTCCTGCTTTAATTTGTTGATGAGCGTATGCAGTTTTTCCGGGAGCCGCCCCTCCAGTGTTAGCATCTGCAATTTCTTCTTTGTAGGCAAACCATCAAACGTAACCAAATGTTCGTAGCGGCTGATTTCAACACCAAACAAGCGCAAGGCTCTGTTTAACGCTTCGTAATGCCAATCGCGTGCATCAATCAGCACACCGTCCATATCGAAAATAACCGCCTTCATTTTATTGCTCATGAAAAAAGGTTGTGGCTTCATCAGGAAAATCGGTGCAAAGTAAAAGGTTGGCGTGTGAATTCAATTTCGCATTTTTCAATTCATTCCAAAATTGCCCGTGTTCTCTTTTGTGCAATTCTGGCGATACGATGCAAACTTTTTTCCCTTTGTTCAAGAGATTTTCAACGTAGGCCATGGTGTACCAGGTACCTGTGAAGGCATCCAGCCAAACGCCTTCGCATTCACCGGCAAAAGAAAGTTCTTGTTCGTATTCGCTCAGACGTGAGTAAAATGGGATGCCGAGATTTTTATACCCGATTGCATCCGGAATTGACATGTCGAAAACAAAATACTTCTGCGCCTTTTTTTTTTGCAATGAGTGCAAAAGCAATTGTTGCAGGCCATCGGCCTTTATGTTGATCGCGAGATAACCCGGTTCTACCGCATGTCTATAATACAGTTCCAAAAAGTCATCAAACAGCATTAATTCTTGCCCTGCCACCGGAACGTCGTGGGCAATTACCAATTGACCGTTATAATCCCTGGCATCGGTTTCAACGCCAAAACTATTTTCGGCGCTTCTGCGAAAAGCAATGGATGAGTTTTTTTCACCGGGTTCTTTCCAAAATCCTCTATGTGCTAAGATTTCCACTCTTTGATTTAAATGATTTGAAGAAAAGCCTGATAGAGAGCCGCAGGCGCATAGTTCTTTTTTACGAAACAGGCAGCTTCAGCGGACATCGTTTTCATCTTTTCGGTTGATGCATTGGCATCTTTTATAAGCTCAATAATTTCCTCAACCGAATTATCGTGTGCAAGAAAATGAACACCTTTTTGCAAACCCGTTCCCGCGTAACAATCCTGCTGTCCCAGCAAAATACAACCACAGGCCATGGCTTCAAACGCACCGATGCCCGGCAGGCCGTTAAAGTATTCTTCGCCTACAATGGCATACCGGTACTCGTTGTACTTGTCAACGATATTGAAAGAAAAATAGCTTGCCTGCGTTACCTTGTATTTTTTTGGTATGAAAGGATGATACCATTTCTTCTCCTTCATTTCGGTTTCGAAATAAGGAAAACAAAAACAATCTATGAATTCACTGAGGTCTTCCTTTCTTTCGTAAATAGCCCGGCGCAGCGGATGTATGGTATTGGTGTCTGCAAAAGCTTTGAGATCCTGCAACTGATTAGCGAAGGTGTCTGTTTCAATCATGTGAAACGTACCCGTAGCTACCGCCTTTTGCTTTCGGCTTTCAAACGGCGTCTTCACTACAAAACGGTCACCAACGGCAAAAGGCACAACCTTGATTTCCTTTTGATACCAAGGGAAAAAATGCCGGAAAAAAGCATTTCCTGATACGTCCGCATCAGAGGCAAGCCAAAGGTTGGGAATGTCTTTCACGGCTTCGCTGTAACCGGAAGGGTGCAGGTAATAATGCGATAAGTGCCCAATAACTTGTGCGAACGCTGCACAGGTTTTTTGCAAATCCTTTGGAAAATGAAAATTCCGGTAACAAAGAAAAAAAAGTGTGCTTTTGTCCTGAATAGCTGCGGGACTATAGTGGATATTCACTTTCCCGTTGAGGTCATTGTGTTTCAGCCAAAGTTTCATTTCGTAACGAAGCCACTGCTTCCGTAAAAACAGCGGCATCTTCCGAAACAGGGAATCCGGTATAAGGCCGGAGTTGGCGCCATTCACCAGGATGTTTACTTTTTCCCCTTCCGCTACCGGAACATCAATCAGGTAACTGTATTTTTTTAAAGCCCGCCGCTTCAGCAGGACAAAGGATAGCGGCTTGCCGAAAAAGTCTGAAATATGAGGGTTTAAAATTGTGTACGGTACTCCCATTGTATTAGCTTAAAACAACCGTTTCTTTCCGCTGATTCAGTAAGCCGGCATATACCTCTTTGTAACGCAATGATCCGTTTTCAACGGAGAATTCCTGCAAGGCCCTTTCCCGGATATAAGAGGCGTTAAACTCCCTTGCCAACGCTTCGTCAGCCGCTCCGTTGTACGCCTCATCATTGAACCGCTCAATCAAAGCGCCCAGGTTTTTATCTTGCATGATCAGGTCCATGTCGCCCACGTTGCCGTTGCAAACCACCGGTATTCCCATCGCCATGAGTTCACCCATTTTAATAGGACTGCTTCCCTTCTTACTATAAGCAGGCTTGATGAAAAAGACAGAAAGATTTGACAAAGACAAGTAAAGCGGCACGTCCGCCCGCTGTACCTTTTTGATGATGAAGTCACTTACCTGCAACCCCTTTTCCCGAACGCTGGCCTCTACTTTTTTAACATCATGATCAACCAATAAAAGGAAGCGGGAACGGGGCTGTTTCTGCTGAAAGACCTTGTAAAAGTCCAGCATTTCATCCAGCATATACCAGGTTCCCAATTTGCCGATGTAGGTCAGGATGTAATCGTCATTTTCAATTTGCAATTCTTTCTTCAACGTCGTTACAGAATCTGCAGAAACAGTTGCAGGATCAAAAAACTCAGTATCCACGCAGCACGGTATGACGGTAACTTTTTGCTGCACTACAGCATAATTGCTTACCAATTCGGTTTTCCCGTTTTCTGTTAAGGCAATGATATGATCGGCGCCTGCCAAAAGCTCTTTCTCAATTTTTTTGTATCGCCGGTACAACTGGCGATAAAACAATTTGGAGAGATCCCACATCTTTCCGTCAACTCTTTCATCAACCCAAAACCCACGCATGTCAAACAAAAAGCGGCATCCAAATTTTCTCTTCAGTAAAAGACCCATCTGCCCGGCAATGTAACTGCGGCAGTGAACCAATTGAAACCGGTAACGCAGGTGAAGCTTTTTCGCTGCGGCCTTCATTCGAACCAGGTCGTAGATTTTTGCCAGTACGGGAGGCTTGGTGGTAAAGGTCAGTGGCTCCCAAGCAATGCCTTGCTCTTGCAACAAACGATTGACCTTTTCTTTGTTCTTCTTGAGTTCGTCTCTTTTTTCAAAACTAAGAACAGTGTAGTGATAGCCTTCTTTTGTTAACTGAATAACATACGGAAGAATCTGAGATTGCCCCAGGGCGCCGGTAAGGCCATCATAGGTTATATATAAAACGTTTCCTTTTCGCATTTCTTCACCCGTAAAATCAGCGATCCGTTGTTAGGCCATCCATTTCTCGTACCACATCTGAAACATAAGCAGAAACCAAACCTGCAGGTATTTTTCGTTGCGGCCTTTGTAAAATTCACGAAGCACATTCTGCACTTCCGCGACGTTGAGCAAGCCGTGCTTTTGCAGGTTCTTTTCGCTGAGGGTTTGCATCACAAGGTCTTTTAAATCGTGTGCAAGCCATTGGGCCAACGGCATGGCAAAACCCATCTTAGGCCGGTCCATCACTTCCTTTGGAATGTGACGATGCACAATCTGCTTGAGAATGTATTTCTTCTCGCCGTTCCTGTATTTATACTCCGAAGGCAACTGTGCGGCCCATTCAATAATGCGCTGGTCCAGGAAAGGCTCACGTCCTTCGAGGCTTACCGACATGGTGGCTCTGTCTACTTTCTGCAAAATGTCGTCAACCATATAGGTCTGGTAATCCACCGCCATCATATAGGAAAGCGGATCGTAAAATTCTTCTTTCAGTTCGAAGGATTGATGCGCCGTTTGCAGCGGACGAACCGGAACGTTGAACAGGTTTTTAATATCGGCATCGGTAAACACGTGATTCAGGTTCTTCAGCATTTCTCCGGGCGATGGATTTTTCAAAAAATTACGCACCTTGGAATAGCGGCTGTGAAAATGACTTTTGTGCTTGAGGTAAGGAATGCTTTCCGATGAGATCTTTTCCATCGAAAGCGCCATCAGCCTGCGAATGGGCCTTGGAATGGCGTTAACCTTGCGACCATACCGAAAGAAGAAGTCATAGCGGTTATAACCGGCAAAAATTTCATCGCCTGCATCGGCTGAAAGAGCAACGGTCACTTTTTTTCGCGCAAGGCGGCTTACCAAAATAGTGGGTATGGCGCTGTCATCGGCAAAGGGCTCGTCGTAAAAGAAAGGCAGTTGTGGAATGATCTCCAGCGCCTCTTTTGCAGTACAATAATATTCGGTGTGGTCGGTGCCCAGATGCTCCGCAATTTTTTTGGCGTAAGGCGCTTCGTTCAAGGCCTCCGATTCTGTACCAATGGTAAAGGTTTTAATTTTCTCCGTGCGGTCTTTTTGCAGCAGGGCCGTAACGCAGGAACTGTCGTAGCCGCCGCTCAAAAACACACCCACCGGTACATCGGCTACCATGCGGTAATCAAAGCTTTCTTTCAACACTTTTTCGGTTTCTACAATGGCCTCTTCAAGCGGAATGGCAAGCTTGGGTTTGTTGTAGCAGTCGTACACGTTCCAGTACTGCGTAATTTTTTGCTCCGCGGTTTGCAGGTCCAGTTCAAGTATGTGACCTGGCGAGAGTTTGAAAGTATTTTTATAAATGGAATAGGGATAAGAGATATAACCAAACTGCAAAAACGAAGCGGCTACAGCGGGATTAATTTCTTTTTTGAATGCCGGGTGTGCAACGATGGATTTTAGCTCGGAACCAAAAAGAAACAAGCCTTCGGAGAAGGTATAGTAAAATGGCTTGACACCGGCACGGTCGCGAATGAAAAAAGCTTTCCCGTTTTTTTCGTCGTACAAGGCAATGGCAAACATGCCCCGCCATTGCACAATGCAATCTTCGCCCCATTCCTTCCATGCGTGAAGAATGACTTCCGAGTCGGAATGCGTTTGAAAGCTGTGACCCAATTGCAACAGCCTTTCCCGGATCTCGTTGTAGTTGTAAATCTCACCGTTGAAGATCAGGTGCAACCCATCGTAGTGCATGGGCTGACTGGCGGCGTTGCTTAAGTCAATAATGGAGAGACGCCGGTGCGCCAATCCAATTGCACAACCGGCCCTTTCGGTAAAATAAGTTCCTGAGCCATCGGGACCCCGATGCGTTAGACAACCGGCTATCTTGCCTAACATTTCTTCCCCGGAAGACTTTTTAAAATCAATATATCCTGCTATGCCGCACATAAGTAAAAATTTGTGTTAGGCCGAAGGGCTATTTTTTGCCTGCGCATCCAATTGCACCAGTTGAATATTTTTGAGTTGCTCGGCATAATACCGCTCACCCACCTTCGTCCCAAAACGTTTAAGGTTACGCAACAAATCCATTTTTGCTTTCGCGTTCCAGTCTTTGTGATAATAGGTTATGCCTTCAGCGATGCTTTGCTGCTTTACCCGCGGAAGCGGCTTGCCTTCTTCAAGGTTTTTCAAAGCCTTCAGGTAAAGTTCATGGCCGGCGTTCATGCTCTTAATGTGAACATCCAACAGGGTTTCGTCCCCCTTTAATTTCACCACTTCCGTAGCAATTAAATCGCCCGAATCAATGCCCGCGTCAATCCACATGATTGTGTTGCCAATAAGGTGGTAATCGCCTTTGGACAGGCACCAGTTGGTGCAATTGGGCGCTCCTTTCACATAAGGAGAAAGGCCTGTGTGAAGATTGATGATGCCAACAGAAGGCGACAGGCTCAATATCTTTTTCCTGAGGATAGACGTTCCCGAAACCATGATAACATCGGGGCGCAGACTTTCCACAAAATTTCTTGCTTCGTCTGAATTTATTTTTTCGACCGTACGAGTGGGCACTGAAGGAAAGGAAGGATAACGGTCATCGTAATATTTCAACAGTCCAAACCAGGCATCTCTGATCTTTTTAAAGACGGTACGGTCGGTAATTTTAGTAACGATTTCGCGCAAGCCAAGACTACGCACTTTCTTTGGCTTGCTGTCCTGAATAACAATACCCACCAATTGAAATTGCTGCGCTACTTTGACAGCCAGAGCTTTTTGGTTGCCCTGCGGATTGCATAACAAAACCACTTTCATCTGACAATGCTTTTGACAAAGGCTTCTATGCCTCGAATACGCAAGACGTTCCTAAAATAAGAATCGTTGTACATCTCAATCCGGGGAATGGCAAAATGATCGCGTTTGTTGTTGTCGTATAAAACATGATCTACCGCCAGGCCAATTTGGTAGCCTGCTTTGCGGGACATTTCTTTCACCCGCGGGCTATAGCTGCCCACCGGGTAAGAAATGGTTACCGGATTATATCCAAGGTTATCCTTCATTATTTTTCTGGAACCTGCGATTTCGATTTCCAACTCGTTTTCATCTTCAACGGTGGCCAGCGGCGGGTGCGTAACTGTATGGGATCCGAGTTCCACTCTTTCGCTTTTCAATGACCGTAAATCGTCCCAGGTCATCATAAGATTCTTCGGCAAGTCAACGTCACTCAACGAAGCGGTTAAATGTTGCAGAACGTTGTTACGTACTGAGGCTGGCGCTTTTTTCAGGTGTTGTTTAAAACGGCCTGCATAGGTCATTTGTTCCGGTTTGCCCGCCCATTGAAACACCTGATAATCTTTACAGAATTCACCGTAGTCGGTTTCGGCAATTTTCAGCTTCAATGAATTGGAAAAGAGATAATCAAATACGTACGTCCATGTGGGAACGTCCTTTTCCACGCAATCGGTAACGACGTACATGGCGCTGTGAAATTTAAATTCGTTCAGTATCGGCAAGGCGTAATCAATGTAGTCACGATAGCCGTCGTCGAAAGTGATGGCCAAGGGCTTTTTAGGCGTTTTGGGCGAATGCAGGCACAACTCTTCAAGCGGCACAACCGTATAATGTTTTCCAACGAAGCGAAGCAGGTTGCGAAACAAACGGGGGTCAATTGGATCCCAGAGTTTATCCCGTTTGGGATGAATGCGGTGGAACGTGAGAATGGTGGAAGTCATGTATTGTTTATTCCTCAGTTCGGCGAAAATCATTTTGATCAGTGGAAGCTGACGCGACGTAAGCCTTTAAAAAATTTGCTGACTTCGGCCTGATAGGTTTTAAGTCCTACGCTTCCTGCCACAATGCAAGTACTAAACCCAATTGCCCAAAAAGGTATGTAATGCTTGGTATATAAAACAGATCCCAGCCCGATCACCACCATACAAATAATTACAAGAAACGTTTCTTTGGTAAACTCTACTTCACGGTGGCGATAAACATTTTTGATTTTTTTGAGATAAAAAAAAGTAAACGTAGCCTGTAGGGTTCTGCTGATGAACAATGAGAAAATAACCGCATAAAGATGTAAGTAAGGTAAGGTGCTGTAAAAACAAGCAAGCCCGCAAAGCAGTGAAATAAGGTTGATGAATGGCAAAATCTTTACACGTCCATAATACGAGAGTGGAAGTTGGTAAATAGAATAATAGACTTTGGGCAGCAGAGCCAGAAAAAGAAAAGGAATGTATTGAAGGCTTTGGGAGAAATCATGGTTTTTAATAACCAGGGTAAACACAGGCTCAATAACCAGCAGCGCCAAGCTTATTAAAACGAGGATGACAGTAATAAACAAACGATAAAGGCGGTTAATTTTAGCTTCTTCATTTTCGTTTGCCATTACATTAAAAACCATTGGCGACAGCGCTGAGGCCATTGAAGCTCTAACCATTTCGCCAAGGGCAGCAAAAGTAACCGCAAGGCCATAAATACTGAGTGCATTTACTTCCGTAAAATTTTTTTCTACCAGCAATCGATCCACATTTTCGAAAAGAAAAATGATAATGCCATAAAAGAAGAAGGGCAGACTGAGACGAAAAATCGGTTTCAGAAATTCCTTATGGATTCGAAAGCCTTTGTCCCTTATAAATAAGAAAACAAAGGGGAAAACTGCCAATAAACTTGTCAAGCTTCTCGTTGCAACCACTGCCCGCGCTGTATTAGAAACGTAAAAAATACAAATGACCTGCGAAAGAGTTGGCACAACCGCCATTGCTAAAGCCTGAAAACTATACAGCTTCAGGTTATTGACATTGCGATAGTAAGAAAGCATTAAAGCGTTTGTCACAGTGGCAAGTCCCATACCCAAAGTAAACAAGCCAAAATTGCTGAAAGTGAACGAAGGGTTTTTAACCAGTTGAGAGAAAAAATAAGAACCGAAAAAATAAACCACGACTGTAAGAGCTAAGAAACTCAGCACCATCAGAAAGATAACGGTCGTTAACAAGCTGTCTTGCTTATCTTGATTCTTATTGTAGTGAAAAAACTTAATGCCGTAAGCAGAGTCGAAACCTAAACCAATGAACATTGCGAACAGGGCAAAGAAAAAATTAGCCAGAATGATAAGCCCATACTCCTCCGTGCCTTTAAGATGATTGGTAAACAACGGAGTGATAACAAGACTAAAGCCTGCCGGTAAAAAATTCAATGCCGTATAAACAGACGCTGAACGTAAAAAACTTTTTGTTTGATTGCTCACAAAAGGGGGCTTACGATGGCTTGTTTTAAACGTTCTTTTGAGCGACCATCAGTACTGTACAAATATTTTTCTTTGATGCGTTGCCGAAAGGCTCCGTTCAATTCCACCTTGCTAAGATCGAAGTCCCTGGGCACCTCATTGTATAAATTCACAACCGGCAATTCGTTCCCTTCTTTCATATCGGTTGGGAAAGGGAAACCCTCATACTCTACAGCTACTACTTTGTTGTGTAGAAAAAAGATTGGAACAAGCAAAGTTGAAAAGAAGCTGAAAATCACCGCGGCGTTTTTAACTTCTGCAATCAGCGCCTCTTTCTGCAAATCTCTCAAGTAAAGAATATTATCGTCTTGCAAAAGCGCTGTCTCCTTGTAAGACCAAGGATGCAATTTAATCTTGAGTTTTAAATCTCTTGCTTTGGCAAAGGTGTTTAGCTTTTGATAATACCGGTTCATAACATCGGCGGTAACCGGAAATCCGTCTTTAATCAACCGCGTGTCAATAAACAGTAAATAGGGCTCTCCTCCGTTCTTCTTTGGTTCGTTACCCAGATGAAAAATGTAATCGAAATAGGGAACGCCGATTTCAATAATTTTCTTGTCAATATTACCGTCCCTTGTAGAAAAATAATGGGCATTAAAACGGGTAAAGCAAATGTAACGGGATGGAAGACGTAAAGGGAAACGGTTTTTCATGCAGGCAGTATAATGGCCCTCACGAATAAAGTCAACCAGAAAGGAAAGTATCTGCTTTTTTTCCCGCCTGTGCAGGCGGCGCATCAGGTTCATATAAAACCAAAGGGCTTTAAAATAATACCGCATTTTGCCGGGTGTCCGCTTCAACTTCGTAGCATCCATTTCTTCGTAAATGCTGGGAGCTACAAGACCATGCTGCACGCAGTAGGTAACAATACCCAAATGATTGGCGGCTATGAGCAGCGCCACCTCGTACAAACCATCGCCGTTAGCAGTCACCACCAAATCCGGTTTTACTGCCTTAAGGAGTGCAAATGGAGACGAATAATCAAACCAATAAATCATTTTGTACGGGCTGAACTTTTCCACCCGTTCCTTGGCGCTAGCGTGATAGACGTGTACGAATTCAATGGACGGATCGTTGAACACAAAAATGTCCAGCAGTTCGGGCCGACCGGGCATTTCAAACCAATACAAAAGCACCTTCTTTTTCATTCCGTTGTCACAGTTTTCTAATACATGATGACCGAACTGCGCATGGGTACGCCCCGCTCGTGCAAGTACGTCTTAATTTCCAGTGGGGTGAGTTCGGTGAACTGAAAGAGGCTTGCCGCAGCCACCGCGGATGCACCATTTTGGATGACCTCGGAAAAATCGGATAGCTTGCCCGCACCGCCAGATGCAATCACGGGAATAGACACAGCGGCGGCTACCTGTTTGATTAGCTCCTGATTGTAACCTTCCATCGTTCCATCCCGCTTCACGTCAGTAAGCAAAATTTCGCCGGCACCTTTTTCTTCCATTTTTTGCGCCCACTCTACCACTGGCTCTTTAGTCATCTTTTTTCCGGCATGGGTGGCACAATAAAATCTTTTGTCCTCACCCTGCAGGGCATCAATGCTAACAACAATGCATTGCACGCCAAATTTCTCGGCTGCCTGAGTTATCAAACTAGGATTGCTAAGAGCAGCGGTATTGATGGAAACCTTGTCGGCGCCGAGCTGTAACAATTTTCGAATTTGCTCAACGGTGGTGATGCCCCCCCCAATGGTTAAGGGCACAAAGCACTCGTGTGCAATTTCTGCCACCATCTCAAAGTCGGGTTCACGGTTTTCGTCAGAAGCATTGATATCAAGTATCATCAATTCATCCACCTGTCGGGTATTAAATACTTTTACCGCGGGTAATACACTGCCAATTCTTCGCCAGCTATTAAAACCAATCCCTTTAACCAACCCCAGATTTTTCCAGAGAAGCGTTGGTATTACGCGTACTTTAAGCATTAGAGGGCCAGAAAATTTTTGATGATTTGAAAACCGGCAAAAGAACTTTTCTCAGGATGGAACTGTGTGCCCATGATGTTGTCTTTTGCAATCACGGAAGCGAACGTTCCACAATACGGCGTGGTAGCTACAACCGATTCCGGTTGTGAGGCCGTGTAGTAATAGCTGTGCACAAAATAAAAATCACTTTTATCCTGTACATTATTCAAAAGAGGATGCTCATTTTGTTTGCTGATTTCGTTCCAACCCACGTGCGGCACTCTTTCTCCATCAGCAGGCTTAAACAACCGGACATTGCCCGGAATCAAACCTAAACCTTCGCTAGGCCCGTGCTCTTCGCTGCTATCTGCTAATAATTGCATACCGAGACAAATGCCCAGAAAAGGCACTTTGTCCTGGAGGGCCAGTTTTTGAATGTATCTTACCAATCCAGCTTCACGCAGGTTTTTCATAGCATCGGCAAAAGAGCCAACGCCCGGCAGTATGGCGTGAGAGCAACGATCAAAATCTTCTTCGTAGTGCGAAATGACGACTTCGTTTGCGCTACACTCTTCCAGTGCTCTTTTTACAGAGCCGGTGTTGCCCATACCGTAATCAATAACCAGAACCATGATTAAGGATTGATTAGCTTTTTCAAATTACCGTGCTTGTCCTTTACTAAATTTCCACGGCTGTCTGTTTGAAAAATCTTTTTGTTCGTGAAGCGGTCGCAGATTCCGATAAATTCATCTACCGTAACATCAATCGGGTCGAGGATGTCCTTTAGGGACTTTCCAAGATAAGTCCACGGAAACTTGCCGTCGTGCTTGGCCACAATTGCTTTCGCTTCCTCACGGGTGATACGGCCACGGCGCAAATGCAAGCAGGCAATGTCCGTGGAGCGGCCGAAGCCAAACTTCAGGTATTTAAAATAATCATGAATACCTGTTTGGTGATTGTCCAAGTTTTCGTAGTTCACAATAGAACCTTCAACTGTCGTTGGAAGAGTTTCGAAGCCATGAGCTTGTGCCAACAACGCATTGGAGTAGCCATCCCAAGGAATGTAATAACCAAGGAAGATACCGGTAACTCCTACACGTTTTAAATCTTCATCGCTGGGATAGGAATAAGGAATTAAATCTTTTTTAGCAATGCCTTCCATGCCAATGAGGTCAGTTACCCGCAAGCCCAAAAGTCCGCCAAACTCTTCCAACCAGCGGCGGGTGAGTACGTTGTTTTCCACATCGGCACCAGGTCCTCCGTATTCGTTTTGCGAATTCTCTCCCCATACAATCAATTTCACACCGTATTGCGCGGCCGCACGAACGGGAATGGTGAAAATGCCCACGTGTTCGGGCCAGGAAATATCGCCTACTTGCTTCAAGCCGATTTTGTTCAGTTTGCGGCGCACGACGGGATTGGGAGAAAATTCAACGTAGTCAACACCCAAGTTTTTGATGTTTTGGATATTTCTTCTACCGATCTCCGAAAGGTGACAAGTGGTAGCGGTAACGCAAAGCGGATTCAGGCCCAATTCCAACATTTTAATTACCTGAAAGGTGCTGTCCTTGCCACCGCTTACGGGTACTACACAATCCCAATTAGAACCATCTTTCGATTTGTAGCGATCTACTAGTTCCAATAATTCTTTTTTGCGTATGTCCCAGTCAATAGCGGGCCGGTTTTCATAGTTCCGGCAGGCGTTACAAACGCCTTCTTCGTCAAAGGAAAGATCGGGCTTCGTATCCGGCATCACGCATCGTACACAATATCTCATTTCTGCAATTTATTTTTTAAGTAAGAACCAGTTAATGTCATCTTGCGGAAACAAATTGTCCCGGTGATAAGCAAACCCGTATTTCACCAGCTTCAATTCAGGAAACTTATCCATCACTTCTCCCGCAAAGTCGCGCTTGAACAATTTGCCTTCGTGACCGCGGTATTTCAATTCTACGGGCGAAGGGTTGTAATACTCGGCAATGCAGATGTAGTTAGCGGAGGAATCGTATAACTTTTGATACACGCTTTGCAGTTCGTCGGGGTTGATGTGAATAAGCACGCCTTTTATCAACACAAAGTCTCTCTGGTAATCCACAGCAAAATCAAAAATTGAAGAGTGATAACCCTTCAGGCCTTCTTGCTCAACAAGTTCTTCGTAAGCCTTGCGGTTAATTTCCACGCCGGAGAGTTCGGTCTCGGGCAGTAAATGGCGCAGCGCTTTTAGGTTCATGCCGACATTAGAGCCCATTTCCAAAACGGATTTTACCGTTTCTATACCATCCAGTATTTGCGAGAAAAAGTGGATGTTACTTGCGAGCAGATGTGCACTGATATTGCGCTGAATATAGTCATCACCAAATTCACCAGACCAGAATTCCTCTTGTTTCGTTTTAAACGTTGCCATCAGTTTTGTATTTGCTTTTTAATTGTTGAAAGGAATATTTGAACTCGGCAAGCTGCCAGTCCTCTTCATTGTCTATATCCTGCACCTCCATCGCCGGAACGGGGAGGCCAAAGGTATTGTCTGTTAACAAAGTTTTTTTCTGGAGAAACGAAGCCACGTTAAAAAAGTAAAACTGACCACAGTCGTAATAAGCATCGGTTAAATCCTGTGAACGTTTTACGGCGTTTTCGGGCCAATTAAATTGAAGCTTTCCATTACCCTCTCTTCGCAACGATCGCCAGATGGATGCTTCAAATTTTACGACGGGGAAAACTACATCGGCATTGCTTTGCTCCATTGTCTTTTGGGCCTGTATCAGTTTTTCCGCCGTTACAAAAGGTGCCGTTGGATAAAGACAACAAGCCTCGGCAAACGACAGCGTCTCCTCTTTGTAGGCGCTTAACACTTCTTCCAACACATTGGCGGTAGTGGAGTGATCATTGGCATTTTTTGCCGAGCGCATAAAAGGCACTTTGGCCCCAAAGCTCTCAGCAATGGCCTTAATCTCATCATCATCAGTGGACACCATCACTTCCGTAAACAGACCCGACAAAAGAGCCGCTTCAATGCTGTAAGCGATTATGGGTTTGCCGTGAAAAGCACGGATGTTCTTACGGGGTATGCGTTTGCTTCCACCTCGTGCCGTAACAATAGCTACACGATTCATTTCAGACTAACTCTCCTGTAAGCGGCGTTCCCGCCTTTACGTTCTCTTTTATTTTTTTCCCTATCACGCTGTCGTAGCTTTTAGGGGGAAGGCCCAGCGAAGGCCGAATGACTTTCACATGCTCAGGTGTAATTATCTCTCCCGCCTTCATGTCCTTTGCAATATAGAGTGAACGCTTAAAAAGCAGACTGTTCTTTTCTGATTTCTGCACACCATATTGTACTTTTCCCAAAGCAAGGAAAGCTCTTTCCGACTCTGCTACTAATGATTTCAACTCTTCCGGCTCTAAAGAAAACGCACTGTCCACACCGCCATCGCTTCTGCGCAGCGTGAAATGTTTTTCGATTACCCTGGCGCCAAGTGCAACAGCCGCTACAGAAGCCCCCACGCCCATTGTGTGGTCGCTTAGCCCTACTATACAATTAAAAAGTTGGTGCAAGTGCGGAACGGTAAGCAAGTTGGTATTTTCCGGCGTAGCGGGATAAGTGCTGGTGCATTTCAGCAAAACCAAATCTTTGCAACCCTCTGTCCTAAGCAAGCGCACTGATTCATCTATATCGGCGACGTTGCTTACGCCTGTTGACATGATCACCGGTTTACCGGTTGCCGCAACCTTCTTTAACAGTGGCCAGTCAGTGTTTTCAAATGATGCGATCTTGTATAGCGGCACGTCAAGGCTTTCTAAAAAATCAACGGCTGTTTCATCAAACGGAGAACTGAACGGAACAAGCCCATGCTTGCGGGCCCGTTCAAAAATCGGTTTGTGCCACTCCCAAGGTGTATAAGCTTCCTTATACAAATCATAAAGCTCACGGCCATTCCAAAGCGAGTTGCTGTCCTGTATCGTAAAAGCCCCGCGCATGGTCATGGTATCAGCGGTGTAGGTTTGCAGTTTAATAGCATGCGCACCGGCGGCGGCGGCGGCATCCACAATGGCAAGTGCACGTTCCAGCGACTGATTGTGATTGCCCGACATTTCGGCAATGATAAAGGGTTTGTGCTGGCGTCCTATAGTATGGTTGGCAATTTTAATTTCCATGAATCGTCATTGTATATGTAACCGAATCGGGATAAGCTGTACTGTCTTCTTTGACAAAGGCTAGTTTTTCAAAAGAACGTTGTGATGCAATGTTGTTATTCTTTACATGCCCAATGATTTGTTGAGGGTTTGTCTCTCTAAGTAGCTGTTGAATGCCCGCAGCCAGTATCCACAAGCCCATGCCTTTACCCCTGAAGTTTTCGCCGGACAGGTAACTGATTGTAGCCACTCTCTTTTCGTCTATATCAAAACGTATTTGTGCTGCCGGCTGGTTTTGATGAACCAGGATATAATAAAACGTGTTAGCATCTTTGATCTTTCTTATAAACCAAGCTAAGTGGTTTTCCCAAGGAATGGCTGCTTTAGAATATGATTGTTCACGAACTTGAGGATCGTTAGCCCAATCAAAACAAAGCTTGGCATCCCCTATTTCCGCTCTTCTAATGTGCAAACCAGCGGATTCGTACCACCTATCAAATAATTTTTCCAAGGCAGGGGCAGCATCGCCTTTAAAATACTTTTCCTGCTGAAAAATGAGTGTTGAAGAAACATCAGGATTAACAGCGCCAGGCGTATAAGTAAAGGCCAGTCCTTCACCGGTTAAAAACCGCATGATGTGCTCCTGATTTGAAGCAATCTGCTTCAACCACATGAAACCGCCAACAGACAAGTACTCGTATGCAATTGTGCTGGGTGAACAAACTGCATAAGCACATTGCTTCATTATCTCTTTTAACGCTGTAGAGGTAATAGCATGATGCAAGTGAACATGTTTGTGTTCACACACATACGACTTCAGGATTTCAATACACCGGTAGGCAGCACCTGCTATTACGTGAATACTGTCAAACTTTTCTTCGCCACACAAATCTGCCAAAATCTTCATCGTAAAATTTTCCGGATCAGCCCCACCCAGGCAGATCATGCAATTCCTATTGTTTGCTCCTTTTCTTCTTTCTGCCTGCGGAATTTGAAAAAGAGGATCAAGCAAAGCGTATTGCGGACCAATGCCAAATACTGTGTGTTCAGGAGCTTTAAACTGAGTGGGCAGCAAACCACCGCAATGATTGATGAGCAAATCAGCCGCATGAGGTTGAACAACAAGATCATCAATGCAGGCAAGGTAGAAGCCAGCATTCTTCAGCTCTTGTTGATAGGACAAATCGAAATGATAACCATCCAGCACCGCCAATTTTTCAATGCCGGCTAATTGTTGAAAAAACGATGCTTCTTCAACAATCGTTTCTGGAATGATTTCGATAGTGCTGTAAGCATCCTTTACACTTTGCAACAACAGTGAAATCGTGCAACGCGTCAAAAGCCTACAGTCAAATGCGGAGGAAAGAATACGGGCCAGCGCCGTACTTCTCATTAGATGCCCTGTGCCCATAGAGCTTCCGGCATCAGCCCTAAAGATAAGAACCGGTTTAACCATTCAACTTCTCTAATTCGGCGGTGTTTTTTTCACCCGTTTGTACATCGTCTTCAAAAGAAAGAACGGTATCAATCACAAAGTTCTGCTCTTCATCCGTCAACGTTGGGTACATCGGCAGGCTGATGCATTTCTCATAGTAGGCTTCCGCATTGGGACACTCACCTTTTTTATGGCCAAGCCCTTTGTAATAAGGTAAGCTGTGCACCGGTATGTAATGTACCTGCGCAAAAATTTTGTGTCGGCGCAGATAGTCGTACAGCGCTTTGCGGTCATCAGAAAGAATTATATACAGATGATAAGCGTGAGAGCCATTCTCCGGCACAGAAAGTGTTTGCAAGCCCGCTTGCGAGAAGGCTTCTTCGTAACGTTGAGCGATAATCCGTCTCCGCTCAAGACCCTCATCAGCACGTTGCAATTGCGAAAGGCCCAGCGCCGCCTGAAAATCGGTCAGGCGATAGTTGTAGCCTAGGTCCTGCATCTCGTAATACCAGCCGCCGTGGTTTTCGTGCAATAGCAGTGGATCTTTGGTGATGCCGTGCGTACGCAACAGCAGCAATTTCTTGTACAACTTTTCGTCGTTGGTGGTAATCATGCCTCCTTCGCCGCAGGCAATGTGCTTCACAGGATGGAAGGAAAAGATGGCCAGTTCAGCATAAGCGCCGTTTCCGCAAAATTGCTTGACGCCTTCGCTATCAGTGAAATAACCACCCGGAGCATGGCAAGCGTCTTCAAGAATCCACAGCCCGTATTCATCTGCCAGTTTTCGGAAGGCTTCAAGATTCACCGGATAGCCGGCGAAATCAACCGGAATTATGCCCTGATACGTTCCTTTAGGCACGCTTTCTAAAATGCTGCGTACGGAATCAATTGAAAGAATAGCCGTACCAGGGTCAATATCACCGAAAGTTACGCTGCCGCCGCAATAGCGGATGCAGTTAGCCGATGCCGCAAATGTGATAGGTGTGGTGATGACGTTTGTCTTTTCATTTACGCCAAGCGCCAAAGCAGCCAGGTGCAAAGCGGCCGTACCGTTGGATACCGCAACTGCGTATTTACAGCCAATATATTGGGCAAAGGCTTTTTCAAATTCTTCTACCTTTGGGCCTTGCGTAAGAAAGTCCGAGCCCAGCGTTTTTACAACGGCTTGGATGTCTTCTTCTGAAATGAATTGCTTACCGTACGGAATTGGATTCATAAACCGTTTTGATTTGGAAAGTAGGGTCAACATGCTTTTTAATCAATTGCCGGATTTCGTCAACCGACAGCCACTCAGTGTTAGTGCCCGAGTTGTAGTTAAATCCGGCGGGTACGCGTGTGGCGCCGAAATGACTTTCAAATTCTTCGCGGTTCCACTCGTGCGTTTGCGGAAGTATCACGTAGTATTTGCCCAGATCGTAGGTGTTGAAGGAATCGGAGGAAGAGATCATCTCTTCGTGAATTTTTTCGCCAGGCCGGATGCCGACAATTTCATGTTTGCAATCGGGACCGATTGCCTCGGCTACCTCCATGATACGATAGGATGGAATTTTGGGCACGAACAGTTCGCCTCCCCAAGCTGTTTCCAATGCGTGCAACACCATCTCCACACCCTCGGTTAACGAGATGTTGAAACGCGTCATTTCCGCATCGGTAATGGGCAGTACGCCTTCGCTTTTTTTCTTCAGGAAGAAAGGAATCACAGACCCGTTAGAGCCCATCACATTGCCATAACGCACAACAGAAAAACGAATGTCCTTGTTCCCTTTGATATTGTTGGCGGCAATGAATAATTTATCAGACGTCAGCTTTGTAGCCCCGTACAAATTAATGGGCGCACAAGCTTTATCGGTTGAAAGTGCAACCACTTTTTTCACGTCACTTTCCAAGGTAGCCCGGATTACATTTTCAGCACCGCCGATGTTTGTTTTGACACATTCATCCGGGTTGTATTCGGCAATCGGCACGTGCTTCATAGCAGCGGCATGAATCACATAATCAATTCCCTTAAAGGCCCTTTTCAACCGTTCGAAATCCCGCACATCGCCAATAAAAAAACGGACGTTGGGATATTTTGCTTCCGGGTATTCATGCGCCATGTTGAACTGCTTTTGCTCATCCCGTGAATAAATCACCAGGCGCTTGATGTCCGGCCATTTGTGCAACACGTATTTGGTAAACTCTTTCCCAAAGGAACCTGTGCCACCAGTGATCAAAATTGATTGACCATTTAAATCTAAACTCATACTTTATTGCTGCTTTTAGTTGTTAATTTTCGGCGCAGGCGTGCACCATTTTCTTGAATATAACCTCCGCAAACCTTTGGCCTGAAAACGTATAAAAAGAAGGCTTTTTGTTTGCCTATAGTAAAAACGGGTGCTCTCCCAAAGGAAGGGCCGCCAAAGGATGATAATCGCCTTTCAATCCCACGGGTGTTTGTTTTCGAATGGTATGTGCCAATTCAATCGAGGCGAACGCCTGCGGCAAAGTAAAGCCATCGCCGGATAGAATCGCCTCGTAGCTCTTGGTGTGCAAATCGGCAAAACCTTCGCTAAACTCCATCTCCTGGCCCTCCAAGGTAATAGAACGGTAGGTTCGCTTACCGACCTTTTTAATTTCTCCGGGCAATGTGTTTTCGTTAATGCTTAAAAACCACCGCACTCTTGCTCTTTCCAATTGTAAAAAACCGGCGGCCCTGTCATGCCTGTGTACATGCACGACGTTTTCTTTCACCGCACCGAAAATCCAGATCAGCATGTCAAAAAAGTGAATGCCAATATTGGTAGCGATGCCGCCCGATTTAGTGACGTCACCCTTCCAACTTGTGTAGTACCAATTACCGCGGGATGTAATGTAGGCCAGGTCAAGATCGAAAACTTTGTCTTGATCAGAAGCATCTACTCTCTCCTTGAGTGCCAGCAAATGCGGATGAAAGCGCAGTTGCAATATCTGGTAAATCTTTTTTCCCGTTTCGGCCTGCAATTGCTCCAGTGCGTCAATGTTCCAGGGATTCAGCACCAACGGCTTTTCGCAAATCACCGTAGCGCCCTGCCGCAGGCCAAAGCGTATGTGCGAGTCGTGCAAATAATTGGGCGAACAAATAGACAGGTAATCAATGGGGTTTCCCGCACGATTTAGTTTTTCGAGATGGCGGTCAAAGCGTTCGAACTCGGTAAAAAAACTGGCTTGCGGAAAAAAGCTGTCCATGATGCCGACGGAGTCAAATTTATCCAGAGCGGCTACCAGGTTGTTACCGGTTTCTTTGATGGCTTTGAAATGCCGGGGCGCAATAAAACCGGCAGCCCCAATTAAGGCAAAATCAGACATAGGTTAGTATTTGGTAACGGTGTTCTTCTCTAATTTATAGGCCTCTCCGCTTTCCGAACAAGTCGCTTTGCCATCTTCGTCAAACCGAAGCCGTTGCCCGTACTCGCTCATCCAGCCAATTTGCCGGGCAGGATTGCCTACGACAAGGGCATAAGCAGGAACGGGCTTCGTAATAACCGCACCCGCACCGATGAAAGCATATTCACCAATTTCATTTCCGCAAACGACGGTTGCGTTGGCGCCAATCGTTGCGCCTTTTCGAACAAGCGTTTGTTTGTATTCGTGCTTGCGGCTGACGGCGCTGCGCGGATTGATGACGTTTGTAAACACCATCGAAGGGCCGAGGAAAACATCATCCTCACAAATCACGCCTTCGTAAATAGAAACATTGTTTTGCACCCGCACATTCTTTCCCAAAACAACCTTTGGCGACACAACGACGTTCTGTCCCAGGTTGCAGCCCTCGCCAATTTTACAGCCCGGCATAATGTGACTGAAGTGCCAAATCTTTACGCCTTCGCCTATCTCGCAGCCTTCATCAACAATAGCAGAAGGATGCACGAAATATTTTGCTTCGCTCATTTTGTTTTTCGAATGACTTCTTCCAAATATTTGCCGTAACCGCTTTTCATCAAAGCGCTGGCTTGTTGTTGCAGTTGCCCGGCGGTAATAAAATTCATGCGGTAGGCAATTTCTTCAATGCAGCCAATCTTTGTTCCCTGCCTTTTTTCAATCACCCGCACAAACTCAGAGGCATCACTCAGCGATTCAAAGGTTCCGGTGTCGAGCCAGGCCGTGCCACGGTCAAGCACCGCAACGTGCAGTTGATTGCGTTGCAGGTATTCTTTGTTTACATCCGTAATCTCGTATTCGCCGCGGGCCGATGGTTTTAAATTTTTGGCAATTTCCACCACGCTGTTGTCATAAAAATAAAGTCCCGGCACAGCAAAGTTGGACTTGGGCTGCGACGGCTTTTCTTCAATCGAAATAACTTTTTGCTCCGCGTCGAATTCTACCACGCCGTAACGTTCCGGGTCGGAAACTTCGTAAGCAAACACGTAGCCGCCCTCGATGTTGTTCAACGCCTGCAACTGGCGTCCCAAACGCGAACCGTAAAAAATATTATCGCCCAGCACGAGTGCCACTTTATCGTCACCGATGAATTTCTCACCAATCACAAAAGCCTGCGCAAGACCGTTGGGCACTTCCTGTACAGCGTATTCAAAGCGACAACCAACCCCACTTCCATCGCCCAGTAAACGTTTGAACGAAGGATGGTCTTCGGGTGTGGTGATGATCAGAATTTCGTTGATGCCAGCCATCATCAATACCGACAGCGGATAATAAATCATCGGCTTGTCGTAGATGGGCATTAATTGTTTGGAAATGGCCTTGGTGATGGGATACAGCCGTGTTCCGCTGCCACCGGCCAAAATGATTCCTTTCATTTATTGTGCAGTTGCGTATTGGGTTTGGTAATAGTCTTGGTAAGCGCCGCTGGTTACGTGGTTCAACCACTCGGTGTTTTGCAAATACCAGTTAATGGTTTGGCTGAGGCCTTCTTCAAAAGTCACACTCGGCTTCCAGCCCAACTCTTTATTAATCTTCGACGCGTCAATCGCATAGCGCCGGTCGTGACCGGGACGGTCTTTCACGTAAGTAATCAGTGCTTCGCTTTCGCCTTTTTCTCTTCCCAGCTTTTCGTCCATCAGGCGGCAAAGCAATTTAACGAGGTCAATGTTTCTCCATTCGTTGAAGCCGCCAATGTTGTAGGTATCGCCAAGCTTTCCTTTGTGAAAAACAAGATCAATTGCCGACGCATGGTCTTTTACAAAAAGCCAGTCGCGGGTGTACAAACCATCACCGTAAACGGGCAGCGGTTTTTTGTTGATGATGTTGTTGATGAAAAGCGGAATGAGTTTTTCCGGGAAATGATAAGGGCCGTAATTGTTGGAGCAGTTGGTAACAACGGCAGGCAGGCCGTAGGTATCGTAATAAGCTCTTACAAAATGGTCGGAAGCCGCTTTGGACGCGGAGTACGGGGAATGCGGATCGTAGGCCGTTTCTTCAGTAAAAAATCCGGTATCACCCAACGCACCGTAAACTTCATCGGTGGAAACGTGATAGAACCGTTTGCCTTCAAATGGATTGTCACCCTGAGCTTGTTGATGGGTTACGGCGCGGGCTTTGTCACCATGCTCTTGCCAAAGGCTCCAAAATTTCTTTGCCGTATTTAAAAGGTTTACCGTACCGACAACATTGGTGTACACAAAATCAAGCGGCGAAAGAATAGAACGGTCAACGTGTGATTCTGCAGCAAGATGGATAACGCCATCGGGCTTGTATTGCTCAAACACCCGTTCGAGTTCTGGTGCGTCCAAAAGATTAACGCGTTCAAAAATGTAATTGGGCGAGTCTTCAATGTCTTTTAAATTTTCCAGATTTCCGGCATACGTCAACGCATCGAGGTTAATGATTTTGTACTGCGGGTATTTGGTTACAAAAAGACGAACAACGTGTGAGCCGATAAAGCCGGCGCCGCCGGTAATGATGATGGTTTTGGAATTGCTCATAGCGTGCACATTGGATTTATGAATAAGCAAAACGATGTTGCTTGCGGTACCACTCGAAAGTTGGTTTTAAGCCGCCGAAAATAGAGGTTGCAGGCTGATATTGCAAGTTCTCCCTCGCTTTTGTTATATCGGCGAGACTATGGCGCACGTCGCCCATACGCTCGGGACCGTATTTGGGCGCCAGATCGCTGCCGGCGATTTGTTTGATTTCTTCAAACAACCGGTTAAGCGTTGTTTGTTCGCCGCAGGCAATGTTGTAAACTTGGTTGACGGCCACTTTGTCTTCGGTAAACAAAGCCAATTCATTTGCCAGCACGGCATTCGCTACGTAAGTAAAATCGCGGCTCGTTTCGCCGTCGCCGTTCATGGTGGGGGGTTCGTTATTCAACACGGCCTGAATGAACAGAGGAACCACTGCGGCATACGGTCCTTGCGGATTTTGCTTCGGACCAAAGATGTTGAAGTAGCGCAGGCCAATTAATTCCAAACCGTAAAGATTTGCGTACACCCTTGCGTACAATTCGTTGACATATTTTGTAACAGCATAAGGAGAGAGCGGGTTGCCGATTTTGTCTTCTACTTTCGGCAGACCGGGATGGTCGCCGTAAGTGGAAGAAGAGGCTGCGTACACCACGCGTTTGATGCCACTTTCCTTCGCCGCGGTAAACATGTTGAGCGTACCGGTAACGTTTACTTCATTCGAAGTGAGTGGATCGTTGATAGAGCGGGGCACCGAGCCCAGTGCCGCCTGGTGCGAAATGCGGTCTATGCCCTCACATGCTTTAAGACAGGTTTCGTAGCTACGGATATCGCCTTCCAAAAATTCAAATTTTGGATGCTCTCGAAATTCCTCGATGTTGCGAAGCGAACCCGTTGCAAGGTTGTCCAACACCCGCACTTTTTCAACTTGCGGTAGTTGCAACAAGCGTTCAACAAGGTTAGCACCAATAAAACCGGCACCGCCGGTAACTAAAATACGCATCAGACTTTTGCTTTTTTATTTTTTGTTTCTACACCGTTTTTAAATCCAAGCCAGCCAAGCCATTTGCCGACGCCGTGTTTTTTTTCTTCCTCTTCGAAATAGCCTTCGCCGTACCCATAGCCGTAGCCACCGTAGCCGTAGTTGCCGTAGCCGCTGCGCAGCTTCGCATCATTCAGTACAATGGAAATCTTTGGCAGTTTTCCTTCGCGGTAATATTCGTCTATCAGGCCTAGTTGCTTTTTGTACGTATGACCTTGACGAACGATGTACAACGTACAGTCAGCGTACTTGCTCAGGGTTAAGGCATCGCTCACCATTCCTACGGGTGCCGTATCCATTACAATCACGTCAAAGTTCTGCTTGAGATAAGCAAACAGCTCGTCCAGTTTGGGATCCAGTAACAGCTCGGAAGGATTGGGCGGCACAGGGCCGCAAGGCAATACAAACAAATTGGATTGACCTTCAACCGGCACAGGCAACTCGTCCGCTTTTACTTTCCCCAACAAATAGTTGGTAAGACCGGGACGCTTACCCATGTTCAATTGCGAAAGCACCTTGGGTTTGCGAATGTCGAATTCGAGGATAATCGTTTTCTTGTTGGCCAGCGCCATTACAGCGCCCATGTTGGTGCTGATGAACGATTTTCCTTCGCCGCTAAATGAAGAGGTAACCAGAAGTACAGGCTTTTCTACATGAGTTAAGAAATACTGCAAATTGGAACGAAGGATACGAAACTGTTCGGCAATAACTTTACGATTGCCCGAGGTAACCAACAGGGTTTCCTTTGAATAATTGTGACCGACTTCGCCCAGCAGCGTGACTTGTGTAAGCCGTTCAATATCGTTTCGTGAAGTGACTTTGTCGTTGAACAATTCAATCATCACAACCGCAATCGTGGGAAGCAGGAGACCAAGCAGAACAGCAAGAATTTTTGCACCGCGACGGTTAGGTTTTATGGGCGTGTTGTCTGGCTGCGCCTCCTGCAATATTTTGGTGTTCGAAATGGTGGCGGCAAGCGTAATGGCGGCTTCTTCGCGCTTGGCGAGGAGGGTATTGTAAATTTCAGCCTTCGACTGCAGTTCGCGTTGAATGTCGAGTAGCTCTCTTTCTTTTGTGGGGATGCTGCTGATTTGCGCCAGCGCATTGCTGTTGCTGCTTTGCAAACTGCCCACCACCGCGCCAAAAGACTTTTTAATATTTTGGGTATTAACTAGGATTTTTTTGCGAAGGTTTTCTACCTCCGCTGTTTTTTGTTGCACCACCACGTTGGCTTCAGGGGCATTCTTCAGCAGTTCGCTACGTTCCTGCTGCGCTTTATTGTACTCGAGCACCAGTGCGTTGAGTACCGGGTCCTGAATGGTGAGTGAAGAAGGAACGGTTAAACTCTCGTTACTCCCCCGCAAATAATCTTCAATCTGGTGAACGGTTTCCACCTGTACCTTCTGCTCCCGAATGGCTTTGTCGGCTTCCTCAGAACGCTTAAGATAACTTTCTGATTGTACGCCGGGACTGATAACGTTGTTCTTTTGACGAAAAGCCACGTAACGGTCGTTGATGCTGTCAAGTTGCCGCGAAACCGAGTCGAGCCGTGCATCAATGAACTCAAGTTTTTGTAGCGTGATGGCGTTCTTGTCTTCAATGGTTACGGCTTGGTATTCACGCAGCAAGCGGTTGACAAAATCAGCGGCCAGTTGCGGGTTGGTCGTTTCCATGCTAGCCGTCAGAATAGGTGCATTCTGCTTTGGAACCACGATAAGGCCGCCCAGCAAACCGTTGGCGCGAACCTCCGTCGGGTACCAGCTAACTTTGTAGTCCTCGCCCACATCCTGGTTTTTGGTTTTTATAAGGCGAAAGGTGCCCTTTGGCGTAGAAAAAGGTTGATTGAATGCAATGGCCTCTTTGGATTTATTTACCTGAAAACTGTGTTGGTTAACAAAATGGAGTTCAATTTCAAAAGCACTGGCCGAGTCGTTAATTTTCAACGCCTCTAATTTAAAAGGAACGAAGTCATACACATCCAACTCCTTTATTTTGCCGACTGCGGTGTAAACAAAATTTAAATTCAGTGCTTCTACTACCCTTGCCACAACTTGCCGCGATTGTAAAACTTCGGTCTCGGTTTGAATGTTCTTGCGGCTTTCCTGTTGCATCAGCAGATCAATCTTGTTATTGTCGTTGCCCGACGAAGATTTGTCGTCTTTAATGACAATTGACCCGGTTGAGCGATAAAATTCGGTAGCATAGCGCAGGTAACCAAAAGTGACAAACAGGGCCAGTGCTACCGATATAATGTAGAAGGGTAAATAACGAATGTATTTAAAGAAAAGCTCCTTTACGTTTAGTGTTGAAAGTTCGGCTTTGGTACTCTTCAAAACTGCTTGCTCCTCCATCCCGATAGTTTAAAAAGTTTAGCGCCTAATGACGCTGAAAATAATGGCCAGGGTACTTATGATGCCGGTTACAATGCTAATTCGCTGGGCGGTAGCTTGTTGTTCTACTTGTTCAGATTTTCTTTTGATCTGTGCTACAAAAACAACATCGTTCTGCTGCAACCGGTAATAAGGTGATTGAAACAAATCCTTCGAAGTAAGATCAACGTAACCTGTTTCTACCTCACCATTCTTTTCCCTTGCCACCCGCACCTTGCTTTTGTTGCCGTAGTCCGTTATATCACCCGACAAGCCCAGCGCTTCAAGAATGGTAATTCGTTCGGTAGGCACGGCAAAGGAGCCCGGTGTTTTCACCTCTCCCAGCACCGTTACGCGGTAGTTTAAAAACCGCACGATCACCGAGGGGTTGGTCAATTCATTTGCAAACCGCTTGCGGATCGCGTCGGCCAGTTGAGCTTTGGTTAAACCCTCCACATGCAGGCGGCCGATCCGGGGATATTCAATATCGCCATTTTGATCAACCAAAAAACCGGCCGTTGATGTAGTACTGCTGCTGCCTATTACGGTTTGCTCAGGCAAATTATAAGGGATGTCGGTGCGGGGATCGGCACTTTGGCTATAGACCTTTACGGAAAGAAGATCAGCTTTTTGAATGACGGGTTCTTGTACCGTCAGACGATTGCCGGATGTATCGGTTGCATTTTGCAGATAGTTCGTATAAGCGGCGCCCTTTTGTGTTGTGCAGGCCGCTAAGCCAAAAAGACCGCCGAGCAGAAGAAGCGCTATTATCTTCATGGGATTAGTTTGCCACAAGTATGCAGGCCGTTGATCCTGCCGCGTTGCCGGCCAGAAATGTACGGCTTCGCCCTCCTCGCTCACATTGGTTTTTGCAAACGAGATAACGGATACTCTTTTTTTCAGGCGGTGCAAATATAGGTTTTGTTGCAACCCGACAGGCTGCAAAAAAGGCGGAAAACGAATGCGTTATTAAAAGAAAACGTGAAGATGTTTTGTTTTCGCGCAGCAAAGCTGGAGGCTGAAAAGCGTTTGCCCGAGGACTTAGTTTTCTTCCCCAAAACGATTTGCTACATTTAACGCAAATCTTGCTGTTTTGAACCCACGTTATTATTCGCTCGATGTTTTTCGCGGCGCTACCGTATGCCTGATGATACTGGTGAACAATCCCGGAAGCTGGGATTACATTTACAGCCCGCTTGAACACGCCACCTGGCACGGCCTCACGCCAACCGATTTGGTTTTCCCTTTCTTTTTATTTGCCGTCGGCAATGCCATGGCTTTTGTGATGCCGCGGTTGGAGCAGGGCGGCGATACCCTTTTTTGGAAGAAGGTAATTAAACGGAGCCTGCTCATTTACGGCATCGGGCTTTTTTTGGCTTGGTGGCCCTTTGTGCGGTGGCAGGGAAATGAACTGCTCGGCAACGGCTGGACTTGGATAAATGCCGAAGGGAAATTAACCGGTGTCAGGGTGCTGGGTGTATTGCAGCGGATTGCGATTTGTTATTTTCTGGGTTCCGTCATCGTGTATTATCTTAAAGTGAGGGGCAGTTTTTTAGCGGGCCTTCTTATACTGTTGCTTTATTGGCTGCTTACCTATTCGCTTGGCGAACCCGGTGACCCGTACAGCAAGGCGGGTTATTTTGGCAACCGGATAGACGAAGCAATTCTTACACTGCCGCACATGTACCAGGGCGAAGCCTACAAACTAAACGGCGTTGTTCGTCCCTTTGACCCGGAAGGTTTGATGAGCACCCTTCCGGCCATTGTAAACGTACTTTTCGGATTCTTAGTAGGCGATTACATCCGCAAACGAGGAAAGCACATTGAGACCATGACCGACAGTGCCGTAAAAGGTTTCGAGATCTATCAAACGCTGACTGTTCTTTTTATTGCGGCGATGGGTTTTCTCCTTACCGGTTACGTGTGGGATTTAAGTTTTCCGGTCAACAAAAGAATCTGGACGAGTTCCTACGTGGTGGTAACAACAGGCATGGCCATCGCCATTCTGGCCACCTTGGTTTATTTTATCGAAGTAAAGGGCGTTCGCGCCTGGTGGACAAAATTCTTTGACGTGTTTGGCAAGAACGCCTTGTTTGTGTTTGCGCTAAGCGCTTTTTTACCAAGAGGGTTCAGGCTGATACGCATACCCAACGGTGTGGACGCCAAAGGCAATCCAGTCTATACCAACCCCTGGAGCATTTTATATGAAAAGGTTTACCAACACGTGCCGGGCGACCCGAGAATTGGCTCGCTGCTTTTTGCGCTTACCGTCATTGCCTTTATGTGGGCCGTTTGTTATTGGCTTGACAAGAAGCGGATTTACATCAAGGTCTGAATTCGGGAGGCGAGTCTGGGAAAAGGGATTTTAGCGCAAAGATTTCTGTTAGAAACGGGCGCTGCAACGGAAAAGTGGACGAGGAAAACAGTTTACCAGCAGAGAACAAGGAGTCAATCAGTACAGCGGCTACGCAAAGCCAATTTGCAATCATTGGCGTTCACGCAAAAGCCGCTCCTTGCCCCATAGATACTAAATAGATGGTGAATGGATGGTGCATAGATAGTGCATGAAACAGCCTGTATCTGCGATGGAAGTTTTATCCGAACCTGGGTTCTTATAGGATTAACGTATGAGTGCTTAAAACCCTTCATTTTGTGTTTCTCATTCCGCACAGGCTCTTCGCCGGTGACCATGAAACCGCATGCAGAAACAACGCATAAAACAAGCATCCGCGATTTACGGAACAAGGCTTTTCTTCCATAAGCAATTGAAACAGTTTCGTTCAATTCTTGTTTCAACTTAATTGTCCGCAGAAGCCTTGCATCAGGTTACACAACTTGGTTTTACAAAAAATCGTATCTATACTTGTTCTTTCATCACTGCTTTTTGACCGCTCCCTTTTAAACAATTGACTTCCGTTTGTTTCAGTGCGCACAGCCCTTGAACTTTCCAGAACTACCCTTCGAAAAACGCAACTTATCCAACTCTGTTCTTATCGTTTTCGCTATTTCAAAACTCAACGTATATGACAATGACACTTGGACAAGTAAAAGAAACCACCTGCGCCGCCACGCCTTGTGCGGATAAATTTCTTCCTTACATCAACGATACCTGCGACAAATACGGCATCAACACGCCAGCCCGCCAGTTGTGTTTTCTGGCGCAAGTAGGCCACGAAAGCGCCGGCCTTTTTTATACCGAGGAATTGGCCTCCGGCGATGCTTACGAAAACAGAAAAGATTTGGGCAACACGCAGCCGGGCGACGGCCGCAAATACAAAGGCCGCGGCCTCATTCAAATTACGGGACGCAACAATTACAAAACCATCGGCGACAGCTTTGGCATTGATTTCATCAACAACCCTACGCTGCTTGGCGCAAAAAACGCAAACCTCTGTTCGCCCGATCAACTGAAGTATGCCGCCATGAGTGCGGGCTGGTTCTGGAACTCGCGAAAACTAAACGACATCGCCGACAAGATTGACATTAAGAAGCCCATTGACCAGGGCGATAATTTGACGCATTACATTGAGATGACGAAGAAAATCAACGGTGGCACAAACGGCCTTGCGGATCGTGTGAACCGTTTTAAAATCGGTGCAAAATTCTTTTAAGTAAGGTCCCGAAACTGATAGCAAAAGATAGAAACGCAATTGCAGGCGGGTATTAAAAAAGAAAAGATGAAAATTATTTTTCAATGGGTTGTTCTCGCATTGTTGTTTGCAGGTTGCGCAACCGTTCCACCGGGATCGGTAAGCTTAGCCGATGCTTTGCAAACCGAAGGCACGCGGATGCACGAACTTAATCTGCGCTTGCTGAATAATTTGTTCGCCGAAAAGCGAACGGCACTGGAAAACGTTTTATCCGACCAATACACTTCTTCACTTATTGACCACGCCTTTGAGCTGAGTCCAAACATCAGCAAAGCCGACTTCCCCGATTTTTTAAAAGCGGTAACAAAAAAGTTGATCACAAAAAGAGATTCGCTGGTAAACGTGTTGGAAACCGAAAAGGGGAGAATTACCGACCGGCTGAACGAAGACTACAATGCCTTCAACACGGTCGCCATTTCTTTAAAACTTATGTTAGCATCGGCCGTAAAAGTGGACCAGCAAAGACAGGCGGCTTTTGAACAGGCAAAAACGTTGACGAACAACAAAGTTGATTTTGTTGCTATCGAAAATGCGCTTGACGATTTTATTAATTCGGCAGGAAAGGTTGGCGCAGACGTGAGCGGATTCAAGACCAAGATTGACGGACTTCTAAAAAAATAAGCCATGCCCAATAAATTTGATAAACTCGTTGATGCCGCCGCACAGATAACCGACGACGAATTCAAAAATCAATTTACCAACTTAACAAGGCTAACCGATTCCGAAACCGAAAAACTCATTAACGATACCGGTATCAGTAAGGAAGACCTGGCAAAAGTTTTAAAAGAAGTGAAAGACGCCACGGCAAGCAACGAACAAAAAGCCGCTGCCATTCAAAACATCAACAACGGCGTATCGGCCTTGGTGGCCATTGCAAAAAAGTTTTTGTAAACGTTTGCCTCAACGCTAATTCATCACCATCTCTCTTGCATTTTCCAACGCCGCAGCCGTTGGTTTTTCACCGCTCATCATGCGGGCAATGGCCACAATGCGTTCGTCGGTGTTCAGCAGGCGCACACCGGTTCGGATGGCATCGTTTTGCAAATCTTTGTACACCAAATAATGCGCATCGGCCTTGCCGGCAATCTGCGGCTGGTGCGTGATGCAAATGACTTGTCGCGCCGCTGCCAGTTCCTTCATGATGATGCCGACCTGTTTTGCGGCTTCACCGGAAATACCCGTGTCAATTTCATCGAAGATGAGTGTGGGCATGTCCATTGACGTGGCAACAAGCGATTTAATGCAAAGCATCAAACGGCTTAATTCGCCGCCACTTGCCACTTTGCGCAGGGGTTGAAATTGTTCTTTTTTATTGGCGTCAAACAAAAATTCTATCGCATCAAAACCCGTTGAATTCAGCGGTGCTTTTGCAACGTCCACTTTAATTCTTGCGTTGGGCATTCCCACTTGCGCCAGCATTTTGTTCACCTGCGTTTCAAGCGGTTTCACCTGCGCTTTGCGAGCTGCGGAAATTTTCGCGGCCAAGCTTTCTGCTTGTTGCAAGGAGTCTGCGTATTTTTTTTCGGCCGCATTTATCGCATCGTCAATGTTTAATACGGCTTGCAATTTTGAATGGAGGCTGTTGCGGATTTCAATGAGTTCGGCCGTTGCAGAAACAGCGTGTTTTTTTAGTAAGCGATAACCCAACGACAATCGTTCGTTAATAAACTCCAAACGTTCTGCATCGGAGTTTATGTGATTGCTAATGCGGTCGAGTTCATCGGCGATGTCCTGCAGTTCGATGTAGGAAGATTGCAACCTTTCCGTAAGCGTTGGCAATTCGGGATGCAGTTCGACAAAGGCTTGCAAGCTGCTCAACGTCGTTTTCAATTGCCGCACCACCGGCTCTTCGCTTTCGGCTAAATCAAAGTAGGCTTTACTCAAAGCGTTCTTGATGCCTTCGGCGTTGGAAAGCATTTTTAATTCGGCGTCCAGGTCTTCCAGCTCATTCGTTTTAAAGCCGGCTTCTTCCAACTCGTTAAACTGGAACTGGTGATAATCGAATTCCTTTTCAAACTGCGTCTTTTGTTCCTTCAAAGTCTCCAATTCACGCCGCGCTGTTTGCGAAGAAGAAAAGATTTGTCCGTATTGATGAAGGGTTGAAAAATTACTGGCCAGTGCGTCCAGCACTTCGCGTTGAAAATCGCTTTCGCCTAATTCAAGCGTATCAAATTGCTGGTGCAAATCCACCAACAATGAACTCAATTCATTTAGCTGCGAAAGATTAACCGGCGTGTCGTTGATAAAAGCCCTCGATTTTCCGCTTGGTGCAATCTCTCTTCGCACCACCAGTTCGTCGGCAATATCCAGTTCGTTTTCTTTCAAAAAAGCCAGCACATGGTCATCGGCCGCCTCTTCTTTAAAGCAGCCTTCAACGATACACTTTTTTTCTTTGTCGTGAAGCACGGCGCCCTCGGCCCGTTGGCCCAAAATCAATCCCAATGCACCAACGATGATGGATTTGCCCGCGCCGGTTTCGCCGGTAATGACGTTTAATTTGGATGAAAACTCTACCTCCAACCGTTCAATAATCGCGTAGTTCCTGATGGATAATCGGCTCAACATAATCGGCCGACAAATTACTTCATTTCCCTTTTCACAAAAACAAAAGCCTTCCCGAAAAGGGAAAGCTTCTGCTAAAATTTTTTACAACAACTACCAGCCTGTTTGCGCCGGCTCTTGCTACTTCGCTTCTACCGAATCGCTCAAATCGGTATCCACCAAAATGCGGCCGCAGTTCTCGCACACCATTACTTTTTTGCGCTGCTTTATCTCGCTTTGCTTTTGCGGCGGAATGTAGTTAAAGCAACCGCCACAGGCATCGCGTTCTACCGGCACCACGGCCAACCCGTTGCGGTAATTGCCGCGGATTTTTTCGTACGAAGCCAGCAGGCGGCCATCCACGTGTTCTTTGGCATCGGCAGCCTTTTTGCCCAAGTCTTTTTCTTCCTTTTCGGTGGTGGAAATAATTTTTTCGAGTTCGCCTTTTTTGCTTTGCAGCACGCCCTCTTTGTTGGCAATGGCCTTTTTGGCTTTTTCCAGCGCTACAGCTTTTTCCGCAATTTCTTCGTTGGCGTCTTTAATGTGCTTCTCGCAAAGCTTTACCTCAAGTTGCTGCATCTCCATTTCTTTGTTGATGGCTTCAAACTCGCGGTTGTTCTTTACGTTTTCGCTTTGCTTCTCGTATTTTTTAATGAGTTCCTGTGCGTCTTTGATGGCATTCTTCTTCTGCTCAATAAATTCGGTGATGCCGTTGATCTCTTCTTCAATCCGCAACTGGCGGGCATGAAGGCCCTGGATTTCGTCTTCCAGGTCGGCCACTTCCATGGGAAGCTCGCCTTTTAAAATGCGGATCTCATCCATCTTGGATTCGATCTTTTGGAGCCTTACCAGCGAGGATAATTTTTCTTCAACGGAATAATCTTTAACGGTTGCCATAATCAAGTTTGAGGTTTGAAGCTTGGGGTTTGAGGTTGTTCAAGTCAAACACCCTGCTTCTTCTGTTTACAATCTTTTATTCAGCGTTTTTCTTTTGGGCCCGGCGGCAATGCTACTATCAATCTTCTGTTGCGTCGCACTCTTCGGGTTCGGAACACCGCTCATCAGAAAAGCAACCAACAAAATTCAGAGACTTTATCTCACGTTTGACGTCTCGCGTCTCACGTAAAATATCGCACGGGGTTCGTATTCACGCTTGTTTTAAGGACGGCAAATGTAGGGAATTTTTCTGCCAGTAAGTTTTGCAGCAGGTCCACCGTGAACTGCTCACTTTCATAATGCCCAATGTCGGCAATCACCATCCGGTCTTCGGCATCAAAAAACTCGTGGTATTTGATGTCCGAAGAAACGTAAACATCGGCGCCGCACCCAAGAGCTTTTTTAATTAAAAAGCTTCCGGCCCCGCCGCAGACGGCTACTTTTTTTACGAGTTTGTTTCGCAGGGCCGTGTGCCGGATGACCGCTAAATCAAAACGATTTTTTAACAAGCGCAAAAAAATCTCTTCGCTCGTTTCGTGCTCCAGTTCGCCAATGATGCCGGCGCCAATGCCGTAATGTACGTTCTCCATCGTAAAAATATCATAAGCCACTTCTTCGTAGGGATGAGCCGCAACAAGGGCTTTCACCACCTGCCGTTCCAAGAAAAAAGGGTAAACAATCTCAATCTTGGTTTCCTTTTCCTGATGTTGTTTGCCCACTTCGCCTACGTAAGGATCAGCGCCGGCTCCGGCTTTGAATGTTCCAGTGCCCTCGCTGTTAAAGCTGCACTCGGAATATTTTCCGATGTGTCCCGCACCGGCGGCAAACACGGCCTGACGCACCGCTTCGGCTTTGTCCACCGGCGCAAACGTTATCAGGCGGCGGAGCATTTTGCTTTTCGGCTGAAGAACGGTCATGTTTTTTAAACCCAGTTTTTCGGCGATGGTGTTGTTTACGCCCAGCACCACGTTGTCCAAATTGGTATGCGCTGCATAAATCGCCACATCGGCCTTAATCGCTTCTACCAGCACTTGCCCGACGTAATTGTCCGTATCAACCCGTTTTAGGCCGCGAAAAACGATTGGATGATGAGAAATAATTAAATTGCAGTTAACTTGCAGAGCCTCCTTTACAACGGCAGGCGTAACGTCTAACGTACACAAAACGCCTTTACACATCCAGTCCCTGTTTCCTGTGATAAGACCAGCATTGTCGTAATCTTCCTGCAGCTCAGGCGCGGCAAAAGATTCAATGACCGAAAGAACTTCACCAATTTTCATGAAGCCAAAGTAAACGAATTCAACCGACGAAGAAGCCTTCGGCTGCCGAAGGCATTCTGCAAACATTTTACGTATGATGCTGCCGAAAAAAAAGTTTCAGCGCACCCCGGTGACGATCTTGCTGCTTGCTGTTTTATTAATTGCTTTTGCGAGTTGTCGCAAAGGCGTGCCCGAAGGCGAACTGGCACAAGGCCAGATTGCCCTCACCTTCGACGATAACTCGATTGAAAACTGGTACAAGCAGTTGTCTTTGCTTGATTCGCTAAACATTAAAGCTACCTTTTACATTAGTCACTACCACACGTTCAACAAGCAACAAAAAACGTGGCTGAAGGAAATTGAAAAACGCGGGCACGAAATTGCCTTTCACACGGCCACTCATCCAGACCTGCCGAAAGAAGTGGCCAAAAGAGGAATGGCCGCAACCGAAGAAAAAGAAATAAAGAAAGACCTAAAACTCATGCAGGCCGATGGCTACTATCCCACCGATTTTGCCTATCCTTTCGGCAGCCACACCAGCCAGTTAAATACCTGTCTGCTGCGCACGTTCAAATCGGTGAGAGCCTTGAGCAACCAGCAGAACTATAACCTAAGCCTGGTAAAAGAATCGGGCGAAGGAAAAGTTTTATACGGCGCCAATATTGACAACAATTCCCGTTTAAAAGAAGACGGCATTGCCTCGCTTATGGACAAGGCCCGCGAACACCGCGACTGCCTGGTGATGGTAGCGCACCAAATCAACGTCGGCAAGCTGCAAATTAGCCGCGAGCGCCTGCTATACATCGCTAGGCTGGCCAAGGAAAAAAGCCTTCGGTTTGTTACGGTGAATGAGATTGTGAAGTAGGTAATTAGTTGATTGGTTATAAAAGCAACATTACTTATCAACTACTCAACCAATCAACTAATTACCCATCTTTAGCGCATGAACGACGCCCAACAACTTTACGAAACCTACCAAACCAAAATGCGGCGCATTGCCGACATTAAAGCCGCAAGCGCCGTGTTGCAATGGGACCAGGAAACTTATCTGCCGCATGGCGGCGCCCATTTCCGGGGACAACAAATCAGCACACTTTCCGAACTGGCACACCAGCTTTTCAGCGAAGGCTCTTTGGGCGATTTATTGAGAGAACTGGTGCAGAAAGAAGAGTTGACACCAGCACAGAAACGCAACGTTGAACGAACGCTGGAAGATTATAAGAAGAACAAGAAATACACATCGGCTTTTGTGCGGGCCATGTCGGAACAGATCAACAAAACCTTTCACGCCTGGATTGAAGCACGCAAGCAAAACAGCTTTTCGGTTTATGAAAAAGATTTGGATGCCTTGGTAAAACTCAAGAAAGAAGAAACGGAAATTCTTGGTTTTGTGCGGCACCCTTATGATGCATTGCTGGATGAATTCGAAAAAGGCGCAACCGTTTCACTGCTCGATAAAACCTTTGCAACTCTTCTCCCGCCGTTAAAAGAATTGTTTCAAAAAATAACCGCCGCCCCGCAGGTTGACGATTCCTTTTTGCGCCAACATTTCCCGGCAGAGGGCCAATGGCAATGGGGTTTGCATTTAATAAAGCAGCTTCATTTTGATTTTGAAAGAGGACGGCAAGACAAAAGCGAACATCCTTTTAGTACCTCGTTCTCGCCGCAGGATGTGCGCATCACCACACGGATAGACGAAAACGATTTTGGCAACATGACCTGGAGCTGCATTCACGAAATCGGTCATGCCTTGTATGAACAAGGACTGCCCGATGAGCAATATGGACTTCCGCTCGGCGAAGCCTGCTCGTATAGCATACACGAATCGCAGTCGCGTTTGTGGGAAAATAACGTAGGCCGCAGCAAAGACTTCTGGCAGTTTTATTATCCGCAACTGCAACAATATTTTCCCGATCAATTTCACAACGCTGACTTGGATCGTTTTTACAAAGGCATCAACAAGGTGCAGCCTTCGCTCGTACGTACGGAAGCCGATGAAATCTCTTACCATTTTCACGTTTTCATCCGCTATGAGCTGGAGAAAAAATTAATTGAAGGAGCATTGGCAACCGCCGATATTCCGGCCTTTTGGAACGAAGGCTACAAAACTTATTTGGGCGTAACCGTGCCCGATGACAAACGCGGTTGCCTGCAAGATGTGCATTGGAGCCACGGCAGCTTCGGTTATTTTCCTACCTATAGTTTGGGAAGTTTTTATGCGGCACAATTTTTTGCAAAGGCAAAAGACGAGATAGTGACGTTGTCAGGCAAAATTACTGAGGGCAATACCGAATCACTTTTACTGTGGTTAAGGACGAGAATTCACAGCAAGGGACGCTATTTCACCAGCGAAGATTTGTGTAAAGACATAACCGGCGAAGGGCTCAACGGCCGCTATTTTCTGAATTACGCACAAGAAAAATACACCGGTATTTATACGAATTGAAATTCTAAAAAATCCCGGTTAGCTTTGAACGAACGAAGTCGAAATTGTACGCATTTTTTTCTTACCCAATGAAAGCGGAACAATTTTTTCGGCAATAGCTTAACCTTTCCGTTTGGGCAAGGTCAACCACTTAAACCGGACCGATTGAGAAACATTTGCATCCTACTTCTTGCTATCCTGACTTGCACCCTTTGCCATGGACAGGCGCCCGCAGCCAATTTCACCGCTGCTCAAGCTTCCGGTTGTGCGCCGGTCATTATTAATTTTCAGGACCAGTCTACCGGAAGCCCCACAAGCTGGCAATGGAATTTTGGCAACGGCGTTACGTCTACCCTGCAAAACCCTTCTACCACCTATTTTACGCCGGGCACTTATACCGTTACACTTACAGCAAGTAACGGTAGCGGGAGCAACACGCTTACCCGTACAGGCTTTGTTACGGTTTATGCAAAACCAACGGTAAACTTTTCCGTAAACGACAGTGCCGGCTGCGCACCGCTTGGCGTACAGTTTACCGATTTGTCCGCAGCAGCGCCGGGCACTGTTAATACGTCTTGGGTGTGGGACTTTGGAAACGGCACCAATTCGCCAGCACAAAATCCTTCTACCACGTACACTCTTCCCGCCAATTATACGGTTAGCCTCAAGGTCACAAGCGACAAAGGCTGTTTTGCCACTGTTTCAAAACCGGCTTACATTCAAATTTCGGGCAGCCTGCAGGTTGATTTTTCAAGTACAGGCGTCAACCGCTGTCGTACGCCTTTCCCGATAAACTTCACTAACAACTCAACCGGACCGGGAACGCTTTCTTATCTCTGGACCTTTGGCGATGGCGGAACATCAACGGTGCAGAATCCATTGCACACCTACAGCGCACCGGGAGCTTACAGCGTTGCACTTGCCGTTACCAGTAGCAACGGCTGTACCGATACCCTGCACAAAGCTTCATTCATCAACATTCAAAACATCAATACTTCGTTTACTGCAATTGACAGCGTTTGCGTTAAATCGCCGGTCAATTTTAGCAACAGTTCCACGCCATCACCGCAAGGCAGTGCGTGGGATTTTGGCGACGGAACAACTTCTGCAACTTTAAGCCCGGTAAAAACCTTCACCGCGCTAGGAACGTACACCGTACGCCTGGTCAATACATATACATATTGCAGTGATTCTGCATCCAAAACAATTAAAGTATTTCCACGGCCTGTATCAGCTTTTACCGGCGCAAATACCTTTCAGTGCAAGCCACCGCTCACCGTTAATTTCACCGATGCCTCCACCAGCGCTGTAAGCTGGCAGTGGAATTTTGGCGACGGCAATACATCAACGCAACAAAGTCCATCGCATACCTACAACGCTTACGGAAACTATACCGTAACACTGATTGTAACCAATGCAAACGGCTGTACCGATACGCTTTCGCAGCCTTCTTTTGTACGGATTCAAAAGCCCCTGATTTCGTTTCCAACGCTGCCGTTAAACGGCTGTGTGCCTTATACCACCACGCTTTCGAGCAACGTAAACACACCGGATAACGTAACGTCTTATTTGTGGGATTTTGGCGACGGCAACACTTCTATACAAACAACGCCGACCCATATATACAGCACGCAAGGAAATTACACGGTGAAGCTTACCATCACCACTAGCACGGGATGCACAGAGAGCGACAGCGTTACAAACGCCGTAACCGTTGGCCGCGTGCCCACCGTTGATTTTACGGCGGTACCCAATCCCGTTTGCACTTTCGGGCAAGTACAGTTTACGGCAGTTTTTTCGGAAGGAAATGCCTTTGCCTGGAATTTTGGCGATGGTTCTACCAGCAACGTTCAAAACCCCGTTCACCAATACACGGATACGGGAAGGTATAACGTCAACCTAACCGTGACCAACAACGGCTGCGCCGTTACGTCCACCAAGCCGGCCTTCATTCAATCAAACCCACCTATTGCCGGCTTTAGGTTTAAAAACGATTGCCAGAACCGCAAGCTCTTTTTCTTCACTGATACGTCGGTTGTCGGCTTAGGAACGCCAACTTATGAGTGGGATTTTGGCGATGGCAGCCCTGTTTCCACTTCACCCAGCCCTTCGCATTTGTTCCCGGGATTCGGAACCTATATCGTTACACTGAAAGTAAGCGTGGGTGGATGCACAAATACCAAAACGCTTAATCTAAATGTTTTCAACGAAACGCCTGCGTTCACGGCCGACAAACGGGTGGCCTGCAAAACCGCCACGGTTAATTATACATCGCAAAGCAACAACCTTGGAAATATCGTTGCGTATGCATGGGACTTTTCAAACGGAATCACCTCCACCGCTCAAAATCCGCAAATAATCTACAGCGCAAGCGGCAGTTTCACAACCACTTTGATAACAACCGATATTTACGGATGCAAAGACACGGTAGCGCAGCCAAATTATATTCGGATCAACGGGCCTACCGCAGGTTATACTGTTACTAACAACAACGGCTGCAAAGGCCTCAAAGCTTCGTTTACCAGCACAGCACAATCTGACGGCACAAATCCGATTGTTGTCTGGCAATGGAAGTACGGCGACGGCACGTCGCAAACTTTTTTTGCACCGGTTTCGCCGCAACACGCGTACAATGCCGTGGGCAGCTATACCGTTCAGTTGATTGTCACAGACACACTGGGTTGTAAAGACAGTTTAAGTTCTCCGGGCCTTGTTAATGCCACGTCGCCCAAAGCAGATTTCAGCGTCAACGACACCTTGAGTTGTTTGGGTAGCTCTCTCAACTTTACCAACAACTCTATCGCCCAAAATTTTACCATGACCTGGAACTTTGGCGATGGCTCAACCTGGGGCGGTAACAATCCTCCGCACATTTATCCGGACACGGGTTATTACACGGTGAAACTCAAAATTGTTGACCAATATGGCTGCGCCGACTCGCTCACAAAGGCCCGGTACATTCACATCCAAAAAACCGTGGCTGCCTTTACCGTTTCCGATTCTCTCGGCGGCTGTACGCCTTTTGAAGTAAAATTCAACAACGCCTCACAATTTTACACTTCTTCGCTCTGGCAATTGGGCAACGGAAGCAGCACCGTAACTAATCCGTCGCAGGTTTACAACACGGCTGGTACTTACGACATCAAACTGACCGTAACCGGCCGGGGCGGCTGTACCGATACGGCCATAAAAACCATACGCGTTTTTGACGCGTCGGCCACGACCTTTTCGTATTCGCCCTTCAGCGGATGCAAACCGCTTCAACTAAACGGTACGGTAAAAAGTCCGGCCAATCTGAACTTTACCTGGGATTTTGGCGACGGCACAACAATGACAACAACAGCCCTCAATGCCGTTCACACGTACAACGTGTTTGGTAATTACGTGCCCAAGCTCCTGCTCTCAGACTCGGGCAATTGTTTGATTCCTTTAATCGGGATCGATACCTTAAGAATACTGGGGGTGAATGCAAAGTTTGGCTGGGACAAACGTTTGTTCTGCGATAGCGGCACTGTTAGCTTTACCGACTCTACCACGTTTAACGACCCGGTCACTTCCTATGCTTGGGATTTCGGGGACGGAAATCCTTCCACCACAACATCACCTGCTCACCACTTTGCAACCCCGGGAACCTATACTGTATCGCTGACTTTGCAGACTCAAAACGGTTGTACAGACACTGCTAAAATTGATCAATTGGTGAAGGTGGTGGAAAGCCCCTCGGTGCGCATCAACGGCGACTCTATTATTTGCCAGAATGACGTTGTGCAATATACCGGTCTTTTTAACCGAACGGACACATCGCTGGTGCAATGGGTTTGGGGTTTTCCAAACGGCGCCTCCTCCGCGCAACAGATTCCGGCGGCGCAAACCTTTACCGTGCCGGGAACCTTTACCGTACAAGCCGTTGTCACCAACAGCAGCGGCTGCACCGATACGGCAACGAGGAATTTATTGGTTAATCCGCTTCCGGTTATTACCGTTTCTTCGCCGCAAACAACGCTGTTGGGAACACCCGTTTTGCTACCAGCAACATACATCAATAACATCGTTTCGTATAGTTGGGCACCGGCCACCGGGTTGAGTTGCACCGATTGTCCGCAACCTTTGGCTTCGCCCAAATTCAACACCTTGTACAAAGTAACGGTGGTGGATGAGAACGGATGCAAAGCCACCGGCAAGGTCGAAGTCATTGTGCTTTGCCGGGGATCCTTGGTGTTTGTACCGAACACCTTTTCACCCAACGGCGACGGTAGCAACGATGTATTTTACGTGAGAGGCAAAGGCCTGAACCGTGTAAAAAATCTCCGCGTTTTTAACCGCTGGGGCGAAACCGTTTTTGAAAAGCAGAACTTCGCCGTAAACGATCCGTCGGTAGGGTGGGACGGAACCTACAAAGGACAGAAGCTTTCGCCGGACGTGTACGTTTACCAGGTTGAAGTTTTTTGCGAAAACGCGGAGATCATCCATTTTGAAGGCAACGTTTCACTAATCAGGTAAGTACGATTACGGTCTAAAATCCTTTACCAGCAAGCGCCATTACAGACTCGCCTCATAAAAAAATAGCGGGGCTTTACTTGCCCTTGCGGAAGGAAATGAATACTTTGGTTAACCATTCCAATGAATGCAATGAAAAACATTTTACTTTTTGGCTTCTTTTTTTGCAGTCTGGCAGGGTGCAAAAAGATTATTGAATCAACCCAGGAAAACCTCGTTGTAAAAGCCATGACCGATGGCCAATGGAAAGTAACCCGCTTTAAACGCGACACTGCCGACGTGACCACGAACTTTGTGCCTTATCTTTTTCAATTCAGAACGGATAACACGGTAGAAGCCCTTAACAACAATGCCGTGGAAAGCAAGGGTAATTGGGCAGCAGACGCTGCTGCGCGAACCATTGCCTCTTCGTTTAACAGCAACGCTGCTGCCACCTTGCAACTGCTTAACGGCACCTGGACCATCACCAACAACAGTTGGACGTTTGTAGAAGCAATTCAAACGGTAAACGGCGAGGTTCGGACGCTTCGCCTGGATAAGTAAAGGCAGGAAGCGTAATTTGGCGGCAAAGTTTTTAATCCGTGCTCTCTCTTGGGAACAGTTTTTGCGAATTGCGGGTACGCTAAAAATCCACCAACCCCAACGCCTGCCACCGGGCGTAAAAACGAGAGTAATTGTCACGCAAGTCCACCATTCTTACGCTAATCTGCGTATGCCTATCGCTGATGGTATGCGCACAAACGCCCGCTACCAACTTTACGGCCGTGCTGGCATCGGGCTGCTCGCCGCTGGTGGTTAATTTTTCGGATGCGTCCACCGGCAATCCAACTACCTGGTTCTGGGACTTTGGCAACGGCGCCACTTCCACCTTAAAAAATCCTTCCACCACCTATTTCATTCCGGGAAAATATACTGTCAAGCTAACGGTGACTAACTCTTCGGGAACCGATACCAAAACCCAAACCGATTTTGTCACAGTTTACGGCAAGCCGACGGTTTTGTTCGGCGTCAGCGACTCGATTGGCTGTTTTCCTTTTCCGGTTCGCTTTACCGATTTATCCCTGGCCAGCACAGGTACGGCCAACACATCATGGATTTGGGATTTTGGCGACGGCGCTCAATCGAACGTACAGAATCCACAGAACAAATACGGAAGCAGCGGCAACTACACCGTTTCGCTGAAAGTAACCAACGACAAAGGCTGTTTTGCAACGTTTACAAAACCCGCTTACATCCGCCTAAACGGCGGTGTAAAACCTGATTTTACTTTCCTTCAACCATCGGCTTGCCGCACACCCGTAACCATCGGTTTTACCAATCTTTCCACCGGCCCAAATACCTTAACCTATCAATGGAATTTTGGCGACGGCAAAACCTCCGCCCAGCAAAATCCTTTGCATACCTACACAGCACCGGGGGCTTATTCAGTTTTTTTAGTAACAACGAGCAGCAGCGGTTGTACCGACACGCTGACAAAATCCAATCTTTTTAATCTTGGTAACATCACCACTTCTTTTACCGCACCGGACAGTATTTGCGTAGGTGAGGCTGTAGTCATAACCAATACTTCTTCGTCGCCCGCCATTAGTACTCTTTGGGATTTTGGCGACGGCGCAACGGCAACATCTGCCAGTGGAACAAAAACCTATACGGTTCCCGGAACTTACACCATCCGGCTGCTGCAATCTTACAGCGCCTGCAGTGACTCGTCCAGCAAAAGCATCAAGGTCAGACCCATACCAAAAGCTTCTTTTACAGCCGACAAAACCGCTTTTTGCCAGGCTCCGGCCACGGTGAATTTTACCGATGCTTCGCAAAACGCCGTCTCGTACGAGTGGAACTTTGGCGACGGCACAACGTCTTCTCAGCAAAATCCAGCGCACACATATACCGCCTTTGGCAATTACACCGTGAAATTGAAAACAACAAATGCCTTGGGCTGCGCCGATTCATCAACCCTTACCGTCAACATCAGCAAGCCAGTGATTGCGCTGAGTGGCTTGCCACAAGAAGGCTGCGTTCCGTACACCGCAAATTTTGTTGCTTCTGTTTCCTCCCCTGATCCCGTTGTTTCTTACGCTTGGGATTTTGGCGATGGCGCCACGTCCTCTGCGGCGGCGCCTTCGCACACCTACACCGCGCAAGGCACGTACACCGTTACGCTAAAAGTAACGACGCAAAGCGGCTGCACCGAAAGCTACTCCTATGCGGCAGCCGTTAAAGCAGGCACCAAACCGCAGGTAAATTTTACGGCCGCGCCGAGAGAAGTTTGTGCCTTTCAACCGGTTTTCTTTTCGAGCCTAACCACAGGTTTGTCAACCGGCGGCAACGTTTCTTATTACTGGAACTTTGGCGATGGCGGAACTTCAACAGCCCAAAATCCCACATACCAATACAATGACACCGGGACGTTTAACGTGTTGCTTTACGTAAAAAACAACGGTTGCGAAGACTCGCTGCGCATTGACAGGTTCATTAAAATAAAGCCGCCCATTGCCAATTTTATTTACCAAACCAGTTGCGCCAACAAACTCCACTTCAGTTTTATTGACCGGTCCATTGGTGCCACATCGTGGCAATGGGATTTTGGCGACGGCGCTACATCAACGCAACAAAGTCCCGTACATGATTATGCGGCTTACGGAACCTATATTGTAAAGCTTCTTGTATCGAATGACACTTGCACGCATACAAAAGCGCTGACAATACGGATTGTAAATGGCACGCCTGATTTTCATGCGCTGCCCACAACGGCCTGCAAAGGTGCAACCATCAGCTTCGCAGCCGACACAATGAATGCGGCCAACATTGCCCGGTACGATTGGAACTTTGGCCACGGCGGTTCGAGAGGTTTTGGCATCAACGGTTCGACGGTTTATCCAAGAGCCGGGATTTATTCTGTGAGCCTGACCGTTACCGACGTAATGGGTTGCGTGGACTCGGTAGTAAAGCCGCAATACATTCGCATTACCGGTCCAACGGCTAATTTCATTGCGGCAAACAATAACGGTTGCCGCGGACTGACGGCCACCTTCACCGATTCATCAAAAAGCGACGGCATCAGCAACCTCGTTCGCTGGCAGTGGAATTTTGGCGATGGCACAACGGCAAACGACGCAACGGGACGACCACTTCAACACAGCTATTTGCTGGCAGGTTCTTTTCCTGTTTCGCTGAAAGTAACCGATGCCGGCGGATGTGTGGACAGCATCAATCGGCCGGCATTGGTGAATGCCTCTAATATTAAAGCTGATTTTGTTTCGGCAGATACGTTAAGTTGTCCCGGTGCGGCCATTCATTTTATCAATAATTCTGCAGCTTCATCCGCTTATACGAGCACATGGCAATTTGGAAACGGTGACACCTCTTTGCAAAAAAATCCCGTTGCTTTTTATAACGCCGACGGCGTGTACAGCATCAAGCTGAAAATAAAAGATGCCTTTGGTTGCAACGATTCTTTGACGAAGCCCAATTACATTACCGTCAAACATCCGGTAGCGGGTTACACCGTAAGCGATTCGGCTTCTTCGTGTACGCCTTTTATGGTGCATTTCATCAATACTTCCACTTTTTACACAAGCTATATTTGGGATCTCGGCGGCGGCACCAGCGTCTTTGCCAACCCCACACAGTATTACAACCAGCCGGGCACATACAAAACAAAACTGATTGTTACCAGCCCGGGCGGATGCCGCGACACGGCCACAAAGGACATTACCGTGGTTGATGTAAGCGGCGCAAGGCTTTGGTATCTGCCCCTGAACGGATGCAAACCGCTAACGGTGGATGTGCACGCCGTTGCGCCAAAGAATATGGATTACGTGTGGGATTTTGGTGACGGTACCATCATCAGCAGCCAGGACACGGCCACGCGGCACGTATACAATTTCTTTGGCGACTTTGTGCCCAAAATTATTTTGAGCGACAAGAGCGGTTGCGTGATACCGGTTACGGGTCCGGATACGATCCGCATTAAAGGCGCCACGGCGAAATTTGGTGTGGATCGCCGCCTGCTTTGCGACAGTGGTCTTGTGGTTTTTTTGGATTCAACAACCTTTAACAATCCCATCATCGCCTACAACTGGAATTTTGGCGACGGTACGAGTTCTACCCAATCTACCGTAACGCATTATTACAACAAGCCGGGTATCTATCCTGTGTCGGTAGATGTGCTCACGCAAAGTCTTTGTGTGGACACATTCCGGTTAAGTGTGCCGGTAAAGGTGGTGGGTTCGCCCGATGTGCGCATTGACGGCGATTCGGTGATCTGCATTGGCGAAGGCATGAATCACTTGGGCGCATTCAACCGAATGGATACGGCGGTGGTGCGGTGGGCCTGGAATTTTCCAAACGGAAATACTTCTGCTGTGCAATCACCGCAAAAACAGATTTACAATTCGGCCGGAAAATTTTTGGTGCAGACCATTGCCACCAACAGCGACGGCTGCAAAGACACCGCCGTAAAAAATATCAGGGTAAATCCTTTGCCATCCGTGCAACTACCATCAGTACTGACCACCCGAACCGGAAGCCCAGTAACGTTGCCTGCCGTTTATTCCGGCGGCGTAGTTGACTACAAGTGGACACATGTGGAAAGCCTGAACTGCGGCACTTGTCCGCAACCCGTTGCAAGTCCAAAGTTCAACACAAAATATACCGTTGACTTTGTGGACAACAACGGCTGCAAGAACAAAGGCGAGATACAGGTAATTGTGTTTTGCAACAACGACAATGTGTTTGTACCGAATACCTTTTCACCCAACGGCGATGGCAGCAATGATGTGTTTTACGTGCGAGGAAAAGGCCTGAACCGTGTAAAAAGCCTGCGCATCTTTAACCGCTGGGGGCAAGTAGTTTTCGAGAGAATGAATTTTGCAGTGAATGATGCATCGGCCGGCTGGGATGGGACGTACAACGGCGCCAAACAAGTTCCCGATGTTTATATTTATCAACTCGAAATCTGGTGCGACAACAGCACGGTAGTGAAGTTTGAAGGGAATGTGGCGCTGATTCAATAAGTCATCCGCTTTCAGTTGTCGGCCAAGGCTAACCGTGTTTGAAAATTGGTTACGAGAAACGAAGAACTTATGAAAAAAACGATACTTTCCGTCTTCTTGTTTTGGCTGATGGCTGATAGCGCAAAGCTGATGGCACAGGACATTCACTTCTCCCAATTCTTTGAAGCGCCGCTTTTGCGCAATCCTTCACTTGCCGGAATTTTTGCCGGCGACGTTCGTGTGCAGGCCGTTTACCGCGACCAATGGAACAGCGTAACAACGGCATACAAAACAGCTTCCATCAACGGCGAATACAAAATGCCCGTTGGCAAGGCCAACGATTTTGTAACGGTCGGTTTGCAATTGTTACAAGACAGGGCCGGAACCATTTCATGGGTATCAACCTCCGTGTTACCAGCTATCAACTATCATAAATCATTGAGCAACGAACGCACCAGTTACCTTTCGCTTGGCTTTATGGGCGGCTGGGTGCAAAAGCGCTTTGACAGAACCAAGATGACGACAAACAGCATGTTTGATGGCTTAGGCGATGGTGAAATAAATCTTCAGCCGCAATACAGCTATTGGGATGCGTCGGTAGGCATGAGCTACAACGCACAACTAAACAGCAATCCGGAAAACAATTTCTATCTCGGATTGGCCTATCATCATTTTAACCATCCAAAGAATTCTTTTTTCCGCGATCCGCGCATTGAACTCCAGCCCAAGACCGATGTTTCAGCAGGAATTCGTTTTGCGGTGGATGAAGGCAGCTACATAACCTTGCAAGGCAATCAATCCTTTCAGGGTGCTTTTAGCGAAACCATTGTCGGTGGCTTGTACGGCATAAAGATTGGCGATTACGAGAAGCCATCTTACGTGTTGCACGGCGGTTTGTTCACACGACTGAACGACGCCATTATCCCGGTAGTAAAAATTGAGTACAACCCCTTCTCTTTTTCCTTTAGTTACGACGTCAATGTTTCCAAACTCCGTACGTCAAGTTATGGGCGGGGTGGTTTTGAATTGGGCTTGTCTTATGTAGGATACAGCAACCGAAATAACAGTACGTTGAATGCAGTTGTGTGTCCGCGGTTTTAATTTTTGAAGGCTTTCATTTACTCTTTATGATGCTCACTACTGCTTTTCAAAAGCTTCGCTAAATTTCCTTAGGCAACTGCCACAGGCTGACAACGTATTTACAAAGGTTCAAGAAACAGCCAATGTCTTTCTTTACCAAGCCGCTCGCAAAAATTTACAATACACTTTATGCTTTCTACCATTCGCGAAATGATGCGGATATACAAAAACTGCTGATGGCAAATCTTGTTTTACAAAATCACGCAACAAGAACGGAAGAATTTATCGCCAACATTCAGGCCGCCGAGTTCCGTGTTTTCTCGCAATGGGGCGATGACGGCATCATTCAATTCCTGGTAAATTACCTGGAGATTGAACACAAAAATTTTATTGAATTTGGCGTAGAAACCTATCACGAAGCAACCACCCGCTTTTTACTCGTTCAGAACAACTGGAGCGGGTTTGTAATGGATTCTTCAAAACGAAACATTGAACGGTTAAAAGCACAGGATATTTATTGGCGGCACGATGTTCTTGCATTGCCTGCCTTCGTTACAAGAAACAACATCAACCAATTAATTATTGACAACGGATTTGAAAACAAGGTTGGCCTTTTGCACATTGACATTGACGGGAACGATTATTGGATTTGGAAAGAAATTAACGCCATAAAACCAGAGAGCGTTATCGTAGAATACAATCACCGCTTTGGTGCCTCAATGCCTTATGTAATGCCATACACTGATAAGCCTGCAAGCGGGCAGGAACGTGGCGCTTCCCTCCTTTCGCTTTGCGACCTGGCAGAAGAAAAAGGCTATCATTTCATTGGCTGCGAAAGCCACGGCGTGAACGCATATTTTGTTCGAAAAGATAAGATCAAAGATCTGTCTCGGCTTACCGCGCAACAAGGTTATGTTGCCGCCAAAGCCGGTGATCGCTTTCATCATTCGAACAGGCAAGAAACAAGCGTTTATAACACCCGCACAAACAAAATAGAATCAATTCAACTGCCCTTTTCTTAAAGCAATGCATTCTTTCAATAAGAAACCCAACTAGCAAAGCTGGTTGGGTTTTTATTCTCGTTGCAAAGCGAGGGCTGTGTGTTGGCAAAGCCCCTTTAGGGGTTTGGGGTTTAGTAAGGCTTTGCTTCTTTTGAAACTTCTCCCGCCTGCTTCACACCTTCTTCCGTTTTTGTTGCACCCAATGGCGCACCAACTTCACCGGTGTTTTTTGCCTTGTTCTTTAAACCTTCGGCCACACGACGACCATAATCCGCATCGGCTTTGGTAAAGTTTTCAATCATTTTGTCCTGGATCACTTTGTTGGCGTTTGCCAGTGTGTTCACAAGGTTGTTGATCAATTCGTCTCTTTCCCAATCTTCAAAACTGCGGTAGGTTTCACCGGCTTGCTTGAAGTCGTTTGTCCGGTCAATTTTCTGGCGAACCAATCTTGCGTTGTACTGCGGCTCGTAATCTTTGCCGGCTTTTGGTGCTTCTTTTAATCCACCCAAACTTGAAGGCTCGTAGTTGATGTGCGGGTTCACGCCTTCAACCATGTCTTGGTGATAAGCCATCTGTCCATCACGTTGATTGGTAGCCACTTTGCAACGCGGTGCGTTGATGGGCAATTGCAAATAATTTGTGCCGACGCGATAGCGTTGCGTGTCGCTGTAAGAGAAAGTTCTGCCCTGCAACATCTTGTCATCGGAGAAATCTAATCCATCAACAAGCACTCCTGTGCCGAATGCAGAAAGTTCCACTTCAGCGAAATAATTAACCGGGTTTTTGTTTAGCGTCATCTTGCCAACCGGCAACCAGGGGAATTGATCTTTCGGCCAAATCTTGGTATCGTCCAGTGGATCAAAGTCTAATTCGGGATGATCGTGATCTTCCATGATCTGCACCAGCATTTCCCACTGCGGGTAATCACCTCTTTCGATGGCTTCGTAAAGGTCTTGCGTGGCGTGGTTGAAATTTTTTGCCTGTATTTCTGCTGCTTGTTCCTGCGTTAAATTTTTGATGCCTTGCAGCGGCTCCCAATGATATTTTACTAACACAGCCTTGCCTTCGCCGTTCACCCATTTATAAGTGTTCACGCCGCTGCCTTGCATCTGGCGATAATTGGCCGGAATGCCCCAAGGCGAAAACAGGAACGTAGCCATGTGCGTTGCTTCCGGCGTGTTGGAGATGAAATCGAAAATGCGTTCGCCGCTTTGAATGTTGGTAACGGGATCAGGCTTTTGCGAGTGAATCAAATCAGGAAACTTAATAGCATCGCGAATGAAAAATATTTTCAAGTTGTTGCCCACCAAATCCCAGTTGCCGTCTTCGGTATAAAACTTCGTAGCAAAGCCACGCGGGTCCCGCAAAGTTTCAGGCGAATGGCCGCCGTGGCCCACGGTTGAAAACCGAACAAACACCGGCGTTTGCTTGTCTTTTCCCCCAAACAGTTTGGCGCGAGTGTATTTCGAAACCGGTTCATTGCCCACCGTGCCGTAAGCTTCAAATACGCCGTGTGCACCGGCGCCGCGTGCATGCACCACTCTTTCCGGAACACGTTCGCGGTCGAAGTGTGACATCTTTTCAAGGAATTGGTAATTCTCTAACGTAGCCGGTCCGCGATTGCCGACGGTTCGCAGGTTTTGATTGTCGGTAACCGGATGGCCCTGGCGTGTAGTTAAGATTTGAGGCCCTTGGTTTTGGCCGTTGTTGCCCTGGCCGTTGCCATTTTTTTGTTCGCTGTTCATACGATTAAAGTTTGAAAGGTTAATGCGCCTGGTTTTGTGCTGCAAGGCAATTGCCTGCTTACGAAAGCTAAGACAAAGCTTTGCCTTTTGCGCTGACAAAAGTCACGGAATAACCGCATAGACAAAAACAAATCTTTCTATACTTTTATTGATATTGTCTATGAGATGAATCTACAGCAACTCGAATACATTGTTTCGGTGGACACACACCGCCATTTTGAAAAGGCCGCGGAGAAATGCTTTGTAACGCAAGCCACGCTCAGCGCCATGATAAAAAAGCTGGAGCAGGAACTCGACGTAACCATCTTCGACCGCAGCAAACAACCCGTAATTCCTACGGAAACGGGCCGTGCAATTCTTGAACAGGCAAGAGTCGTTTTAAAAGAAACGCAGCAATTAAAACAGCTTTCGAAGGAAGCGAAATCAGGCACGGCCGGCGAACTGCGCATTGGTGTTATTCCAACCGTTGCGCCCTATTTACTGCCGCTTTTCCTCACCACTTTTCTAAAAAAATATTCGGCGGTAAAACTGAAAATCGTGGAGCAGACAACGGAGCATTTGTTGCAGCTTTTGGCTTCCGATAAATTAGACGTTGCCATCATGGCAACGCCGCTTGCAGAAAAAGGCTTTGCCGAAAAGCACCTGTTTTACGAAGAGTTTAAAGTTTATGTGGCAGAACAAAACCGCAGCCTGAAAAAGAAATACATTTTAGCCGAAGACATTGACGTAAACAAATTGTGGCTTTTGGAGGAAGGCCACTGCCTTCGTTCGCAAGTGCTGAATCTTTGCGAAATTCAAAAACAGCAGGCCATCATTCATCACCTCGATTACGAAACCGGCAGCATCGAAAGCTTGCTAAAAATTACGGAAATGAACGGCGGTATCACCATCATCCCCGAACTTGCTACGGTTCAATTCGATAAAAAAGGGAAGGAGAAATTGCGGCATTTTAAACAGCCGGTGCCGGTGCGTGAAATCAGTTTGGTAACCTATCGCCATTTTATAAAAAAAGGCTTGCTGCAGGTTTTGGAAAAAGAAATTACCGCAGCAGTAAAGCCTTTTCTAAACAAAAAAACCGAAACCGACGTGATTGCCGTTTCATAAGGTGGCCCGTTTATTTTGAACTTCTTTCAAACGAAATTGTTTTCACCCTAAATAGATTTTATGGCTTTACAGATTGGTCAGCAGGCGCCGGATTTTACTTTGTTCAATACCGAAAAAAAAGAAATCAGCCTCTCGGAACAAAAAGGACAGAACGTATTGTTACTTTTCTTCCCCTTGGCCTTCACTTCGGTTTGTACAGCCGAGTTGTGTTCGGTACGCGATAATTTAAAAATTTATGAAGGTCTCAACGCAAAACCCTTCGGCATTTCGGTGGATTCGCTCCACACACTAAAAAAATTTAAAGAAGACCAAAATTTAAATTTTGAACTGTTAAGCGATTTCAATAAAGAAACGTCTAAGGCTTACGGAGCCTTGTACGATACGTTTGGTCATGGCATGAAAGGTGTTTCAAAACGGGCGGCTTTTGTGATTGACGAAAGCGGGCTCATTCGGTATGCCGAAGTTTTGGAGAATGCTAGCCTTCAGCCAAACTTTGAGGCCATTCGGAAAGCGCTTTCCGCCTTAAAGGTCTGACGAAAGTTTCGCTAATTTTCGGCAAGACCTTTGCACTTTTAAGATTATGAATTATAATTGTATTCGAATTTAAAATCGTCCTATTTGAAGAAATTTTTACTTATAGCGTTCATTTTTATTGTTTCAACCGTCCTCTCTCAAGCACAGCGAAACAGGCTGGCTTCTTTGCCGACGGAGGGACAATCTACGATTGTACGCCTCTATCCAAATCCTGCCACAACGGTCATCAATTTCGATTTTCAAAAGACCTACGAACAAGGATATTCCCTGCAAATTTACAACGCCATTCTGGGGCGCAAAATGTTTGAACAAGGCAATTTGCCCGAGCGCACCACGATCAACCTTTCTGATTTTCCCCGCGGCATGTATATCTACCAGCTTTTTGACAAGAGCGGCCGGATGATG
>Ga0308175_100000101_pt1 | contig 67681 bp, 53 predicted proteins | sample PhyCR1_3_FD_203893 | JGI IMG/M metagenome (GOLD analysis project Ga0308175, IMG submission 203893) | Soil microbial communities from UC Gill Tract Community Farm, Albany, California, United States - DLSLS.C.R1 | ecosystem: Environmental > Terrestrial > Soil > Agricultural land | place: USA...
TCGAGCACCTCGCGTCGCAGCTGTCGGTTGTCCCGCGGCGCAACAACCCCGCGCATGCCGGGGCGCTGCGGGCGCTGCGGATGGCCGCCGAGGACGCCAAGATCGAGCTGTCGCGCGGCGAGCGGGCGCAGGTCACGCTCGCGCAGCCGCTCGTGATCGACGGCCACGACGTCGAGGTCGACCTCGAGCTCCAGCGCGCGACCGTCGAGCGGCTGTGCGCACCGCTGGTCGATCGCGCCATCGAGGTCTGCGTGCGCCTGATGACCGCGCACGGCCTCGGCTCGGGCCAGCTGGCGCGCCTGGTGATGGTCGGCGGCCCGACGGTGATGCCGATGGTGCGCGCCCGGGTCGCGGCGCGGCTCGAGGCGGTGATCGCCGAGGGCCACGATCCGATGACGCTCGTCGCGCAGGGCGCGGCGCTCTACGCGGCCACCGCCGCCCTCGACGGCCGCGCCGCGGCCCTCACCGTGCCGGCCGGGCGCCAGGTCTGGCTGCAGTACCCTGCCGTATCGTCCGATCTCACGCCGCACGTGGTCGGCAAGTTCATCGGCGCCGATCCCCCCGCCAGGGTCAAGCTCGTGCGCGGCGACGGGGCCTGGACGAGCACCGACGCGACGGTCGCCCCCGACGGCACGTGGCTCACGACCGTGACGCTGCTCGCGCGGCGCGCGTGCACGTTCCAGATCGAGGCGCGCAGCGCGACCGGTGAGCTCATCGTCGTCAGCCCGCCGTCGCTCACCATCGTGCAGGGCCTCACGATCGGCGATCCTCCGCTGTCGCGCACGCTCGGGGTCGCGCTCGCCAACGGCCACGTCCAGACCTACCTCGAGCGCGGCGCCCCGCTGCCGGCGCGGCGGACGTTCACCCACCACACGATCGAGACCGTCGCGAAGGGCAGCTCCGACAGCGTGCTGCGCATCCCGATCGTGCAGGGCGAGCTCAGCCAGGCCCACCTGTGCCGGCTGGTCGGCACGCTCGACATCGGCGGCGATGCGGTGGTCGACACCGTCCCGACCGGCTCCGCCGTCGAGGTCACGATCGAGCTCGATCGCGGCGGCCGGCTCGCCGCGCGCGCCCTCGTGCCGGCGATCGGCCAGATGTTCGAGCACGTCGCGCACCTCCTGGTCCCCGACGCGGCTCCCGAGGCGCTCGACGCCGCGCTGCGCGACCTGCGCCGCCAGCTCATGGAGCTCCGCACCGACGCGTTCCGCCACGGCCTCGGCCAGACGATCGAGAAGCTCGATCGCATCGAGTCGCGGCTGTCGGAGGCCGAGCGCGACATCGACGCCGCGCACGGCGGGGATGCCGACGCCGCCCAGCGGGCGCGCCGCGCGCTGCTCGACGTCGACGCCACGATGGCCGAGGCCGATCTCGCCCGCAAGTGGCCCGAGCTCGACGAGCAGGCGCGCCACGCCGCGATCTCGGCGTCGTCCACCGTGGGCATGTACGGCACCGAGGCCGAGCGCACGCTCCTGCAGGACGTGATGACCGCGATGGACAAGGCGCGGCGCGACAAGGACGCCGCCGAGCTCGAGCGCCAGATGCGGCTCGCCCAGCGGCTGTCGAACGCCGCGTTCAACCGGACCCCCGAGGCCTGGGAGTGGTACTTCGAGGACGCCGCGTCGGAGATCAGCAAGTGCCGCGACCTGCCGCGCGCCCAGCGGCTGGTCACCGAGGGCAAGGCCGCGATCGAGCGCAGCGACAACGCCGAGCTGCGCCGCGTCGTGAAGGCGCTGTGGCAGCTGCTGCCCGAGAACAGCGAGGCGCGCAAGAAGGGCTTCGACTCGGGGGTGCGATGAAGCTCGCGGATAACCCGTTCTTCGTGCTCGGCGTCACCACCTCGGCCAGCCGCATCGAGGTCGAGCGCGAGGCCCAGAAGCTGCTCGGCATGCTCGAGCTCGGCTTCGCCGAGGCCCGGACGTACATGACGCCGCTCGGGCCGCGCGAGCGCTCCGCCGAGATGGTGCGTGCCGCGGTCGCGGCGCTGCGCGATCCGTACCGCCGCCTTGTCGCCGAGCTGTGGGCGCACCACGCCCCGCCGTCGCAGGCCGAGCCGCGCGCGCCCACGCCCACCACGCCGCCACGCGCGGGGCTGCGCCGGGCCCTCGGGTGGAGGCCGTAGGCCGTGTACGCCCTGCCCTACCTGGTGCTGCAGCGGCTCCGTCAGGCGGCGATCAACGCGCGCCGCAAGAACCGCAGCTGGCACTACCTCGCGTGGTCGGTGCTCGCCGGCCTCGCGAACGCGGCGATGCTCGTGCTCGGGGCTTCGTTCGTCCTGTTCCTGTGGTCGGTAGCGCTGTGGTGGCTCGCCATCCCGATGCTCGCCATCCTCGTCGTCCCGGTGATCGCGGACACGCTCGTGCGCTTCGTGTTCGTCCCGGGCGGCCACCACCGGCTCGCCTACCACGCCGCGCTGTACAGCCGGCCGGGCAGCGATCCGCCCGCCTACGCGCTGTGCGTCGCCGCGTGGGCGGCCACCGGCGGCACCGCGGTCGCGTGGGTCTCCGCCAGGCGCGAGGCCCGGCGGCCGCTCGGCGATGGCGAGGTCGCCGCGACCGCGCTCCTGGCCGCGGCCCGTGGCGACGATGCCACCGCGCGCGAGCTCCTGCGCTCGCTGCCGATGCTCGTCGAGGATCACCCCGCCGTGCGCGAGCTGGCCGGGGAGTGGCTCGCGTGCGACGCCGCCGAGCGCGCCGCCTGGAGCGAGCTCTGCGAGGATGCCGCGCGCGCCCGCTGGCCCGCCACGCCGCTGACCTACCTGCTCGAGGGCCTCGCCGCGCGGTACACCGGTGCGACGACCGCGCCATCCGCCGGCGAGCTGTGGGCGCGCTGGGCCCTGGCGCCCCGGCATCGCGCCACCCGCGCGCTGGTCGCCGGCGCGCTCGCGATCCCACCGGGGACCGGCGCCGCGCCCCGTCCCGTCGATGCGGCCGGCGCGACCGACCCCGCCGAGCCGGTCGCCGCCGCGCCCACCCCGCTGCCTCGCGCCGTCGCCGCGCACCTCGCCTTCGAGGTCAACCCCGTGACCCCCGCGAGCCTCGCGTACACGGTGCGGGCCTGGGATACCGCGCTCGTCGATGCGACGACCCGGCAGTGGCTCGCCCAGCGCGCGCTCGAGCTCGACGCGCCGCCGGGAGCCGTCGACCGTGCGATCCACGAGGTCGCCGGCGCGGTGACCGACGATCTGGCCCGGCGCGCCGAGGCCGCCCAGCTCGGCGCGCCTCCCGGCACGGCCGGCCCGGTCGGCCACGGCCTCTCGCGGCGGCTGCGCCACGGCCGGCTCGATGCGCTCGAGGCCGCGTTCTCGCGGTGGGCCGATCGCCGCCACGACAACACGCGGCACCCGGCGATCGACGAGTGGCGCGAGTTCGTCGCGCTCCTGACCGCCTACAACGCGGCGGTCACCGCCGGCGGCCTCGAGCTCCGGCGGCTCGCGTTCCCGCACGCGTTCTCGAAGGGCAGCAACATGGCCGCCTGGCTGTGGAACAAGCGCGAGGAGTACGCGCTGTCGCACGCGATCTCGAAGTGGCTCCTGGCCGAGGCCCTGGTGGTCGGCGATGCCGAAGCGATCGAGCTCGGCCACCGCAACTGCGCCCTCGCCATCCCGACCCGGCTCGGCCGGATCTCGTCGTGACCATCGCCGCGGCGCTGCCACGCGAAGGACGCTTGACAGATATCCGCGATAACAGATGATGACGCTGTCCACAGGAGCGCCCCAATGACCTTCCGGCCCGATCCATCCTTCTATCCATCGCCGCGACTCGCCTCGGAGGCGCCCCCCGAAAAGCTCGCTTACGTCACGGCCATCGATCCGAAGGGCTCGCTGGGTGCGCGCGGCGGCGAGCCGGACGCGCTGGGCATCGTCGACCTCGATCCGGCCTCCGCGACCTACGGGACGCTCACGTCGCTCGAGATGCCGCACGTCGGTGACGAGCTGCACCACTTCGGCTGGAACGCGTGCAGCGCGTCCTTGTGCCCGTGGGCGCCCAACCCGCACGTCGAGCGGCGCTACCTGCTCGTGCCCGGCCTGCGCTCATCGCGGATCTACGTGTTCGACACCAAGCCGAACCCGAAGAAGCCGAGCCTGGTCAAGACCATCGACGCGCACGACATCGCCCACCGGACCGGCTACTCGCGCCCACACACCATCCACTGCGGCCCCGACGGCCTCTACGTCAACGCGCTCGGCAACCCCGACGGCGACGGCCCGGGCGGCATCTTCATGCTCGACTGCGAGAACTTCGACGTCCGCGGCCGCTGGGAGGTCGATCGCGGCCCTCAGGAGTTCGCCTACGACTTCTGGTGGCACCTCGGCTTCGATACGCTGCTGTCGAGCGAGTGGGGCACACCGAAGATGGTGGAGAGCGGCGTGATCCCCGAGCTCCTGCTCGGCAAGAAGTACGGGCACCGCATCCATGCCTGGGACCTGCGGCGGCGGCGCCACGTGCAGACGCTCGATCTGGGCGACGAGCACCAGATGGCGCTCGAGCTCCGGCCCGCGCACGACCCCACCAAGGCCCATGGCTTCCTCGGCGTCGTGGTCAGCGTCGCCGATCTGTCCGCGTCGGTCTGGACCTGGTACCGCGACGGCGATCGCTGGGCGATCGAGAAGACGATCACGATCCCGGCGGTGGCGGCCGATCCGGCCAAGCTCCCGCCGCTGCTCAAGGGCTTCGGCGCGGTGCCGCCGCTCGTCACCGACATCAACCTGTCGCTCGACGACCGCTACCTCTATGTATCGTGCTGGGGCACCGGGGAGCTCAAGCAGTACGACGTGTCCAACCCGCGCGCGCCGCGCGAGGTCGGCTCGGTGCGGATCGGCGGCATCGTCGAGCGCACCGCGCACCCGAAGACCGGCCCGTTGACCGGAGGGCCACAGATGGTCGAGATCAGCCGCGACGGCAAGCGCGTCTACCTGACCAGCTCGCTGTACGCGTCGTGGGACGAGCAGTTCTACCCCGACGGCGTCGCCGGCTGGATGACCAAGATCGACGTCACCCCCGGGGGCGGCATGGCCCTCGATCCGGCGTTCCTCGTCGACTTCGGCCGCCGCCGGCCCCACCAGGTGCGCCTCGAGGGCGGCGACGCCTCGTCGGACTCGTACTGCTACCCATGACCTGGCCGTGGATCACGCTGCTCGCCCTGGGCGCCTGGCACGGCGTGAACCCGGGCATGGGCTGGCTGTTCGCGGTGTCGCGCGGGCTGCAGGAGCGGCGCGGCGGCGCCGTCGTGGGCGCGCTCCCGCCGATCGCCCTCGGCCACGCCCTGGCGATCGCGCTGGCGCTCGTCGTCGTCGCGATCGGGCGCGCGAGCGTACCGCTCGGGGCCCTGCGCTGGGCGACCGCCGCGATCCTCGTCGGCTTCGGCCTGTCGCGGCTCGTCAGGCACCGCCACCCGCGCTGGGTCGGCATGCGCGTCGGGTTCCGCGATCTGACGGTCTGGTCGTTCCTCATGGCCACCGCGCACGGCGCCGGCCTCATGCTGGCCCCGCTGTTCGTCGTCGACGCCGCGCGGCCGTCGTGCCACGTCGACGCGGGCCTCACCCTCTCGGGTCCGGCCGACTACGTCGTCGCGACCGTGGCCCACACGGCGGCGATGCTGGCGACCGCCGGCGTCATCGCGCTCGTCGTCTATCACAAGCTCGGCCTCGCGCTCCTGCGGCGCGCCTGGTTCAACCTCGACTGGCTGTGGGCGCTCGCCCTGATCGCCGCGGGGGTGTTCGCCGCGCTCGCGGGCTGATCTATGGGATCGATCACGCCGTCTCCATGATTCCTTCATCCAGCGGCCGCGAGCTCGTGTGGCTCGGCTCAGGCAGGCGCTGACAACACCATCCGGCTGATAGCGCGTCTGGCTAATAGCGATTGACGTCGGCCCCCGAAAGCGGCTCAATCTCGTATGGCGAAAATCCTCGTCACCGCCGCGCTGGCCGGCGCGGCGCTCGTGATGACCAGCGGCTCCGTGCCGCACCAAGCGCACGTCTCCCCGTCGCGCCGGCCGATCGCAGACAAACCAGACAAAGATGGACGCCGCGTGCAGCCGGGTGTCCATCGCGCCGGACCGGCGGAGCTCGCGGTCCGCAACCGTGTCGCGCAGGAAGAATCGGCGAAGCTCGAGGAGCGCGCGCAGCTCCGCGCCCTTCACCTCGCGCCCCTGGCCCCGTCGGTCCCGGCGACCGCCTGGGTCAGCCTGGGTCCGAGCGATGCGTTCAACGAGTTCAACAGCATCAACATCCCGGGCGTCGACTCCGGCCGCCCCAGCACCATCCTCGTCGATCCGCGCGATCCGAACATCGTCTACATGGCGGGCTCGGGCGGCGGCGTGTGGAAGACGTTCAACTTCCTGTCGGCGACGGGGCCCACCTGGGCGCCGATCACCGACACGCAACCGAACCTGGCCGTGGGGGCGCTCGCGATCGACGATACCGCGCCCGACACGCTCTACGTCGGCAACGGCGACTTCGTCGACGCCTCGGGCAACACGATCGTGAAGAGCACCAACGGTGGCGCCACGTGGGGCGCGCCGGTCGCGCTGTCGGGCAGCTACCCCGCGCCGAACAACTTTTCGGCGGGCGTTCGCGCGGTGCGATCGATCGCCGTGCACGGCGCGCAGGTGCTCGCCGGCACCGACGTCGGCCTGTTTGCCTCGAACGACGGCGGCGGTAGCTTCACGCTGATCGATCTGCCCAACCCGGGCGGCAAGATCCTCACCGAGTCGGTCTGGAGCGTCGTGGCGACCGGCGGCGGCCACTGGGTCGCCAGCGGCGTGGCCGGGTGCGCCGAGACCGCCGGACCGCCTCCCCTCGACAGCGGGTTGGACCCCGGCGCGACGTGCGCGCAAGGCAACAACGGCGAGATCTGGCACTCCGCCGACGGCACGACCTGGACGCTGTCGGCGCTGCCGGCCACCACCGGGACCGGCCGGCTCACGCTCGCCGCCGGGGGGACGTCCAATCCAGCCGCGACGGTCGTCTATGCCTACGTCGGCGCGACCGATGGGTTCTCGACCCTCGGGTTCTGGCGCTCGATGGACAGCGGCGTCACGTGGACCAACGCGACCGGCACGCTCGTGAACCCGACCCTGGCTGCCCAGGGGACGCCGGACTGCGGCAGCCTCGATCTCGGCCACGATCAGACCTGGTACAACCAGGCGATCGCCGTCGATCCGACCAACCCCGACCACGTCCTCGTCGGCGGAAACCTGTGCGGGGCGCGCACGCTCAACGGGACCGCGGCGTCCCCCACGTGGGAGCTCGTCTCGCACTGGCTGCCGAACCCCCAGACCGGCAAGACCGCCAACGGCCAGCTCGGCTACGTCCACGCCGACTGGCACACCGCGACGTCGGTCGCCGTCGGAGGTGCCGTCCGGACGTACGTCGGCAGCGACGGCGGCGTGTTCAGCAGCACCGATCTGTTCAACGCGACCACCAAGGCCGAGCAGGTCACGTGGGCCAACCACAACCGCGGCCTCGTCACCCACCTCATGTACGCGCTCGGCTCCGGCGATCCGGTCACGGCGAACCCGTTCGTGCTGTTCGCGGGGCTGCAGGACAACGGCACGCGCTACCGCGCCGATCCGGCCAACCCGTCGGTGTTCAACCAGCCGGTCGGCGGTGACGGCATCGGCGCCACGGTCCACGTCGCCTCGAGCGGCACGACGTACTGGGGCAGCGCCGAGTTCACGCGCGTGTTCTGCCAGCCCAAGGCCGGGGTCGACTGCGCCAACGGCACCAACTGGAACGAGGTGGAACCCAAGCTCAACCCGATCCCGCCCCCGCTGCCGAACGACCCCAGCGGCGAGGACCAGGATCCGTTCTTCGTGCACTTCGCAAATGTCGAGACCGACACCACCGGTCAGAGCGTCTTGACCCACAGCACCGGCCAGATCTTCGTGGCCGCGGCGCAGGCCACCGGCGCGCTCAGCTGGAAGCCGATCTCGCAGGATGTGTTCCCGACCGGCAACGGCTTCTCCAACGTCACCGCCTCGCGGACGATCGCCGGCCTGTACGGCGCCTCCGGAACCGTCTCGGCCGCGCCGTTCTACGTCACGACCAAGGGCAACACGATGGTGACCTGGACGGTCTCCAAGCCGGTGTTCCCGATCGGCAACGCCAACCGCCTGACCGGCCCGTCCTCGATCGACTTCCCCCCGGTGCTGCCCGCCGGCACCGTGGCCGGCCAGGTCTTCATCGGCTCGTTCGTCGGCACGTTGAACGACGCCGCGCGAACGCCGCCGCCCGATGACAAGGGCCACCTCTGGCGGACGACCGACGGCGGCCAGACCTTCACGTCGATCGTCGGCGCCGACCCGGCGCACCGGCTACCCAACGTGGCCGTCTACGTCGCCAAGTACGATCCCGTCATCCCGACGACGATCTACGCCGGCACCGACCTTGGGATCTACCTCTCGACCGACAACGGCGCGACCTGGAACCGGATGGGCGAAGGCTTCCCGATCGTCCCGGTGCGCGACATCTACGTCGCCAAGAACCAGGACTTCATCCGGGTCGCCACGTACGGCCGCGGCCTCTGGGAGATCTACCCCAGCGCCGCCGCCAACCACGGCGCGCCCGGCAACGGCGACTACGATCGCAACCTGCAGATCGACTGGATCGATCTCGCGGCGATGTCGTCGCGGCTCGGCGTCTCCCCCGCCGTCACCACGCCCCCGCTCTACTCGTGGATCATGGACATCACGGGGGTCGGCATGAACCCACCGCTCCAGCAGATCGACGAATCGGATCTCACCGCGCTCCTCGGGAGCTTCGGAGGTCACCCGTGAACCGCTTGCTCTCGATGTGCGCGCTCGCGATCGCCGCCGCTGCCTGTGGCGGCGGTCCCTCGGGGCTGGTCTACAGCGATCCCTCGGGCGGGGCGCTGCGGCTGGTCAGGAACCCCGCCTCCACGGAGACGCTGGTGAAGCTCGACTTCATCGTCGGCGACGCCCCGCTCACGGGCTTCTCGACCGGCTTCAACCTGCCGCTCGACGCCACCAAGGTCACGCTCGGGCCGTTCACGCCGGGCACCGCGCTCGATCCGGGCACCGCGCCGGTCGCGGCCACCGCGAGCCTCCCGGACCAGGGCCCGCTCGCCGGGGTGCTCGTCACGGGGCAGAGCCAGAAGGCCGCCGGGGGAGGCGCGGTCGCGACCGACACCGTCCTCGCCCCCAGGACCGTGCTCTACTCGATCGAGCTCGACACCGTCGAACATGCCGCCAAGGGCATCGTGTTCGACGGCACGGCGAAGACCTTCGTGCTGCCCTCGGGCGGCCTGCGCAACAAGGTCGGGATGACCGTGGTCGATCCGAGCCAGGTCGAGATCGGCAAGCTCGAGATCCGCTAGGCGGATGCTCGCCGCGCGCGGTCACGCCGTGGCCAGCCACGCGGCGTACACCAACACGCACGCGGTGTCGAACGCGACCACCAGGCGCAGCCCTCGTGCGAATGGACGACGGCGGACGAGCGCAACGGCGAGCGTGGCCACCAGGCCCGCCTTCTCGACGAGCGCGAACGTGACCACCGCCGGCCGCACCACGGGATGTCCCGCCGCGAACATGAGCAGCCCGCCGGTCGCCGCGGCGAGCAGCCCCCAGTGCCGGGCCCAGAACAGCCCCGCTTCGTCGGTCAGCTCGATGCGGTACATCATCGCGAGCACCTGCCTCGGTGCGAGGAACTGCAAGACCGGCGTCGCCGTGATCGCCCCGGTGACCCACAAGATCGCCGTGAAGTGCTCGACCAGCATCGGACCACGCTACCTGGGTGGTCGCCCCGGATCAATCCACACGTGAACTGGCAGCCGGTCGCAGCCGCACCGGTCGATCTGTTTCGTGGTCGCTACGGTTGCGCGGTCCAGTCGCAGCCGAGCTCGTCCTGGGCGATGTGGCAGCGGAGGCACATCCGGCGATTGCCGCGATCGAGCGCCTTGCACCGCGCGCTGCCCCGCCAGCCTGCCGGGTGCGGCGAGGCGTGAAGCGCGCCCGGCTGGGCGCTGTGGCACGTGAGGCAATCGTTCTCGCGGTGGCACGACGCGCAGCTGGCGACGTTGCGGCGCGCTTCCCGCGCGTGCAGGTTCGGCCCGACACCGGTAGACGCCCAGCCGGGTGGGTGAAACGCGCGGCTGGGGTCGCTCGCGCGGAACTGCGTGTCGCCGCGCGTGCCGAGCCCCTCGCGCTCGTGACAGCCGACGCAGAACGACTGGGCGCGATGGCAGGCCGCGCAGTCCGGCTTGCCGCGCCGCGCATCGACCGCGTGGGTCAAGAGGTAGTTGCCCGGGTGAAACTCCATCGGCTTGACGACGCCCTGATGACACGCGAGACATTCACTCCGGTCGTGGCACGCCGTGCACGTCGCCCCGACCTGCCGCGCCTCCTGGGTATGGTGGTCCTTGAAGCCGGGCCCGTGGGCATCGCCCAGGCCGTCGTGCGCCGGGACCAGCGTGCCGTGTGGAAAGCTCGTCTCGATCAACCCGCCGAGCTGGGCGAGGTGGCAATCCGCGCAGTGGCGCTCCTCGGCGCCCTGGGTGTGGCAGCGCAGGCACGCCGCCATCGTCGGCAGCTGCTGGGTCGTCGCCAGCTCGATGGTCCGCAGATCGCCGTGGCACGACTCACAGGGCGCCGCGCGGTGCGCGCTGTGATCGAACTTGAGCGGCGGCGGCGTCTGGTACACGCGCGCGACCGGCGCCCCGTTCACGTAGCCCGGGTGACAGGCGCGGCACGCGACCGGCGGGGCGCCTTGCACGACGAGCTCGGGCTTGTCGCGATCGATCGGGTGACAGGCGCGACACGCCTGCTCGGTCGGGAGCAGGTTATCGACGGCGGAGCGCGAGGTCGCCGCCGCCGGATGGCACGCCGCGCACGGCGTCCCACGCGTGAGGTGCCTGGCGTGCGAGAACACCAGCGGCAGGCGCTGCATCGGATACACGATCGGCGACCACGCGGTCGCATGATCCTGATCGGCGCCCACGGCCCCGGCGAGCCCGAGGCCAAGCACGAGGCCGATCGACACGACGACGACGACCGGCAGCCGTGGAAGCAAGCGGGGCGCGATCATCATGGCTCCGGGGTGAACGCGAAGTCGAACATGCCGATCGCGCGGTATTGCAGATCGTGGATCGCGTCGTAGTCGGCCTCGACGATCCCGTGCACGGCGACGCCGTCGGACAGCCGCCACGTCGTGCTGAACACGGACGAGCTCGTGACGTAGCGCGGACGGGCGCTCGGCCCTGGCCCCCCGTCATCGGGTGCGACGCCCAGGGTGATCGCGCGGCCGCGCAGCCACAGCGTCGGGGCCGGGCGCCAGCTGGCTTCGGCGCTCGCCCCGATGCGGCGGCCGCCGTAGCCGTCGTCCCACAACGCGTCGATCCGCGCGCGCCACTTCTGGCCGAGCGCCCGATCGATGCCGGCGTCGCCGCCGCCGGCGACCGACGAGGTGCCGGTCTCGTGGTGGTAGGCCCGCAGCCAGCCGCTGGCGTGGATGACGATGGGGCCGGTGAATTGATAGCCGAGCCGCAGGTCGGTGGTGGGCTCGATCGAGAACACGTTGAAGATCGAGTCGCCGTCGAACGTCGGGTAGAAGTACTCGAGGGAGGGCTCGAGCGTGTGTTCGCCGCGCTGGAGCCGCACGCCGGCGTCGGCGCGATCGATCACCGCGTGGAGCAGCGAATATCGCACGTCGGCATACGGCGCGATCGCGACGCCCTGCGCGCGAAGCTCGCCGTGGGCCCGCGCCCACAGCCGCTCCTCGTCGACGCCGCTGCCCGGCGCCTGGCCGAAGTCGTTCGGATACAGGCCGAGGTCCGGATAGGTGAGCCGGTCGACCGGGCCGATCAGGCCGACCGTATCGGACCACGTGCGGCGATAGCCGAGCTCGGCGCCGAAGCCATGGATCCGCGCGGTCGCGACCGAGAACCCGATGGTGGGCTGCGCGACGTCGCGCTGCGGGCAGTACTCGTAGTCGCTCGCGAGCCGGTTGTTGGTGATGATGCGCGCGCGATCGATGAGCTGCCAGGTGCCCGATCCGGGCGTCGGGCCCTCGACGTACTCCTGGCAGGCCGCGCCCGCGGTGCCGTCGAGCTCGTACGCCGAGAGCCCGAGCGGCGAGCTGGCGCGCACGGCGAGCCCCGCGGACGCCGACACGGTGAGCGGGGCCGAGGGGACCTCGAACCGCGCGGAGGCGCCGTCGACGCCGGTCGTGCCCCAGCCGTCGTCGGCGAGCACGCGGCCGATCTGGAGCGTCAGCCGATCATCGATGAGCCCGGCGAGCTCGAGGTAGCCGTACAGGAGCTCGAGCGAGGCGACGCGCTCGCCAAGCTCCGGGGTCACGTCGAGCGCGTCGCGGCGCACCGGCACGGTGAGCTGGATCGTCACCCGCCCGTTCGCATAGTCGCCGAAGTCGTGATCGATGCGCAGGTAGCTCTGCCAGGCGATCCGCAGGCCGCGCTCCGGCAGGTGGGCCTCGCGGCGCGCCGCGGCCAGATCGCCGACATCCCAGATCCGCAGCGCCAGCGTCTGCGTGTAGCGCCGGACCCCGAGGAACAGGTCGGGTCCGATCAGCCGGTAATCGCGCAGCTGGTACGCTTGGCCGATCGTCTCGGCGCGCAGCCAGAACTCGTACGCGTGTGCCGGGGCCGCCCCGACCGCGAGCACGACCGCGACGACCGACGCACGGAGCATCCGCGCGCACGGTAGCACGTCACCACGCATCACCGCTCCACGGTGACCGAGTCGACCGCGACCTGGGCCCCGGCCCCGAGCGCCGCCAGGCCCCACGAGCCGCGGTCGGTCGCCACGATGCCGCACGCGAGGATCTCGCCGCCGCCGAGCGACAGCCGCGCGTCGTGATCGCTGATCGAGAGCCGGAGCGTGACCGGGGCAGCCGGATCGAACGCGAGGAGCGCCGGCGGCTGGCTGCACACCTGGTGCTCGCCGCCCGCGTCGAGCTGCACGAGCCGCGGCGGCTGGCCGGGCATGAGCTCGGCGACGATCGCCTGGCCCGGTCCGAGCTGCTGCGCGATCAACGCCACGCCGCCGGCGCCCACGTGCACGGTCGCGCCGACCGAGCCGATCGCCATCCGTGGGCCGCCGACGAGCGCGCGCGCCGTGAGCGCGTCGCCCGGCGCGGTCAGGATCCACGCCGGGGACGGCGACAGGACGCGCATCACCGTCCCCGGATCCGGCGCGGTCAACACGCCACGGTTGGTCTCGCTCGTCGGGGCCACCGTGACCGATCCCGAGGCGGGGCCGACGAGCGACGGGCGGTAAATCCACGCCCGGGGCGACACGGCGCCACCGAGCACCAGCACCGTGCCGTCGGCCAGCCGCACGAGCGACGGCGACGTCAGCGGACCCGGCCCGGAGGAGGTCATGCTCCCGGACGCCCATGCGTCGCGCGTCGGATCGTAGATCTGGACCCGCCCCATCGGATCTCCGGCCATCGGTTGGCCACCGAACGCGGCGACCCGACCGTCCTCGAGCGCGATCAACCGCACGAACTGGTCGGCGGCGGCCTTGGTGGTGGGTCGCGCGGCGAGGGCGTCCGGTGCGTAGACCGAGACCGCACCGCTGGCGCTGGCCGCCGCGTCATCGCCGAACGCGGTGAGCACGGCGCCGCCGTCGAGCGCCACCGCCTGGACGAACCCTCCCGGGAGGGTCGTCGTGTTGACGTCGGGATCGAGGGTGAACCGGTCGGACAGGCCGGGATCGCCGGTGCCGCCCGCGAGCAGGTAGCGGCGCTGGCCATCGAGCTGGATCCCCAGATCGAACAGCCGCGCGTCGATCCGTAGATTGTTCGTCGTCGGTAACAGCGCCTTCGGATCGGGCGCGCCGATCTTGTTCAGGTGATAGAGCTGCACCTGGCGCCGCGGCAGACCGCTGTGCGAAAGCCCGGAGACCCCCGAGCTGCCACCGGCGAGGACCACGTCCTGATCGCCGACCGCGAGCGCCGCGTGAAACGCCCGCGACTCGATCAGCGCAGGATCGGTCGTGAAGGCGCGAACCTCGGGATCGAACACGACAACTGCGTTGTGAGGCCCCCCGCTCAGCGCGACCTTGCCGTCGGGGAGCGTCGCGAGCGCGGCCCCGGTGAACCCCTGCGGATCCTCGGTCAGGACCTGCGGCACCGCGACCGAGGAGAACGTGGCGGTCACCGGATCATAGTACTCGGCGGTCGACAGCGGTCCGGCCGGGCCGATCCCGCCGACGACCAGCACGCCGGCACCCGCGCGCGCGACCAGCGGCTGGGCGCGGGCCTCGGTCATCCCGCCGACCTCACAGAACCCGTCCGGCGGCGCCATGAACACCGGGATCGTCGTGCCATCGGCGAGGCTGTCGAACACGAGCGGCGCCGACTTGCCGGCCGCCCCGATCTCGCCACCGCCGATCAGCACCTCGACGCCGATCTGCTCGGTATCGGCCGGGAAGCTGGCGATCGCGAGGGTCTCGTCGAGCGCGACCGACTCGTTGTGCTCGCCGCTCGCGGCGTAGGAGGTCACCTTCACGAGGTTCGCGCCCATCGGTCGGGCGCACATGCCGCCGAGCGGCGAGATCGTCACATGCGCCGCCGAAGTACCGCACGCGACCGCGACCGCGGCGAAGGCCATCGCCGGAAACCCGGGCCAGCGCGTGCAAGGGAGGACCACCGGCCACATGATACTCTCGTGGCGATGCCGGAAAGCCCCTCAGGGGTTTCCTCGAGCCAGGGAGGCGCCCGCGCCGGATCGAGTGCCCTCGATCACGAACCGGAGGCTCCGTCCGAGCCCCTCGAGACCGTGCAAGGACCGGCCCGACCAGACACTCAAGTCTATTTACGGACCTACCTGAACCAGCTACTATCACGCCACAGAGTTTTGACCTATTCGCTGCTCCCTGGAGAACGCAAACACGCGCGCTGGCGGACGCGAGTCTCGGCTCGTCGTTGCTATGAAATCCCTTCCATTTTTCGGTGCGTGATGGTTGGACGTCTCGCCGAGTATCGAGGCGGCCAATCCCAACGACACGCCGTACGGCTGCGCCATCGGTAGCGACACCGCCACGTTGTCACGCTGGGAACCGTCAGACAGTCTGTGTGGCCGTAACCGGCCAGAGCCACGCCGCACCTCTGACGCCGCTTGAGTCTCCGTGAAGAGCGCGCCGGATCGGTGTGTCGCAGGTATCCGAAAACACGTATCCGCCAATCAGATTTGGCATTCGGCGATAAATTATCTCAATGTTCGACAATCCTCCACCGAGCACGATCATCTCTGGATCGAGAATGTCGATCACTACGGCCAAGCTTCGCGAAAGACGATCAACATAGCGTTCAACGCATGCGATCGCATACTCCTCACCAGCCTCTGCCGCCTGGGCGATTTCCCTTGCGGTCAGAACACACGACGTTTGAGTACAATAGTCTCTTTCCAGCGCAGGCCCGGAAAGGAATGTCTCAATGCACCCACTCCTGCCACAATAGCACGCCCAACCTGTCAACTCCTCTTCGCGCCGCCACGGGAGCGGAGTATGGCCCCACTCGCCAGCAATCGCGTTCCTCCCTTCGATTTCACGACTGTCAACGATGATCCCGCCTCCCACCCCGGTGCCGAGGATCGCGCCGAAAACAACGCGAGACGCGGCTCCAGCCCCATCGATCGCCTCCGAGAGAGCAAAGCAGTTTGCGTCGTTAGCCAACCGGATCGGCCGCGCGAGCGCCTCTGTGAGATCGCGCTCAAACGGCCGGCCGTTCAACACGGTGCTATTTGAGTTCTGCATTAGGCCAGTCTTTTTTGATAGCGCTCCCGGAGATCCGATGCCAACGGTCCCTCGCTGATTCAACTCACGCTCGATCGCATCGACAAGTTCCGCGACCATCTTCAGAATTTCGGGGTAGGACCGCGAAGGAGATGGCACCCGGCGCCGGACCAGCACGGAGCCTGCGTCGTCGAGAGCGATTGCCTCTATCTTCGTTCCGCCCAAGTCGATGCCAATACGCATGGGTTAGTCCCTCCCAAGAGAAGAACGAAGATCGCGTTCGGACACCTCCGACGCGTGGAGTCGCCTTTCGTAGTCCTTGAGGAATGTCAACGATTCCTGGAAGCTTGAGTGGCGCCGCTCGATCAAGATCCCATGCATGTCATGACCGTGCACGTTGAGCAGGTCCCCCGGGTGGCCAGGACGAGCCTTTTCGATCTTGCCATACGAATACCATCCGAGGATTACAAACTCCTCTCCAAACCGGGCGGCTCGGATCGTGTGCGGAATTTCGGACAAGTGAATCTTTAACCTAGCGGATCGCCGACTCTCTTCCGCCGCCAAGGCACTCAGGCGAAGACGTATCCGTTCCGATTGAAATTCCGATCCGAGGCCCTTTGCGGTTTTGGGCGCCTGTAGAAAGAGGTGGATTGTGTGTCCGAGGTCAAGGATGTCGGTTATCTGATTTTCAATCATCTGTCCGCTATAATGATAGAAGGTCACAACGATTGGTTTCTTGAGCTGTTTGAGGAGCTCGTCAGCTTTCTGATAGAGCTTTGTTTGCGGACCAAAGCTGATACCGCTGTCAGCCTCCGACAACTTCCTCGACATTGAATGAATCGTCCCGACGATTTCGACGGCGCAGGTGAGCATGAGTGCGATTGCAAGACTCTCAGCTACCTCCCTTACGTTCTCGTTTGTGGAGATCCATGGAAGATGGAGTTCCACGCATAAGAAGATCGCCGTGGCAATCCCAACAAACACCTTTTGTATGCTCTCCTTGTATGTTTTGTGGAACTCCGTAATTGTGCTAAGGAACGACATTTCGCCTCTCTTTTGCTCAGGTAATACGCTGCGATCGAGGACAGCCGCGGCGGTGATCTTCACGTCGTCGCTGCCTCGATCAGAGCTTGCGACAACAGATCGGCGGCGTATCGCCGTCATCGTCGACGTCATCCCGGTCTCCGGCTTCGTCGGCGAGTTGATAGATGGCGCCGCCACGCAGCTGTCTACGACGCGCGCTTCAGAAGATCATCGAGGTTGGCTGCCTTGGGATCGATCAGCTCATGATGAGCATATCGATGGAGGATGCTGCCGACCAACGTTTGATATGGAATTCCAAGCCGCTCCGCCTCGGTTCGCAATGCCGCGAGCACGCTTCCATCGAGGCGAATGCTAACCGGAACCTTGGCAGCCTCACGATCGGATTTCGCAGCGCCCGAGCGCCTCTTGAGCTTCCGCAGATCATATTCCTTCTTCATGGGTCTTCTTCTCCTTCGAGGTAGCTTTTCTCGCCGAGATGATTCTGACAACGCTCTCACCATGCTTCTCGCAGAAAATGACGAGCAGGATTCTCCCGCGGGTTGAATACCCGACTCGTAAGAATCGCTCTTCGGTGGCGCTGTGTTCCGGGTCATGAAACTCCGTCGCATGGCCATCGGACCAGACGGTCTGCGCCTCTTCGAACCAGATGCCATGCTTGCGGAAGTTCGCAAGGTTCTTCGACTCGTCCCATTCGAACGTCACGGGCTAAGTGTATGCTCGTGTATGTACATTGGCAAGCCCAACGAGCGGTGTGGTCTTCGGCAGGGATCGGCCACCGCCATCGCCCCGTCGTCGAGGAGCGAGGATCCAACGAGCTTCGCAACAGCGCGCTCCTTCTCGGCGCGGACGTCGACAGCTCCTTGATCTTGCCGCTATCGAGGAGTGCATGAGCTCCTGGGCGTTGATCTGCTTCACGGCGACCGAGCGGTTCGGGTTGTCGATCTTGAAGCCCGCCCCGCTGCGTCCTCGATGAGGTCGCGTCGAAGACATTCAAGGCGGGTTTCGGATCGGCCGGCCGGGTGGGGTTGCGGACGCGTCGTCGCTGGCTCGGCGAGCACGTTATGGCGGTACGCAAGATCCGGTCGCGATGACCTTGCAACTCGGGAAGTCGATCAGCGGTCGAAGATGGCTCAGACGCGTTCGATCCGGAGCGTACCGTCGAGGCGGATGAGATTATCGGGATCGCTGATGAGCACGCCATGCGCGCGCGTGCGCGCGCACAGAACCACCGAGGCGTCGATGACATCGGACGTGCCGCCCGGCTCCCGTGGGAGGCCATGGCTCGGGCTCGACGCTGGCGCCCGCCCACCTGGCCACGCGGGACGTCGTACCAGCCCGGAGCCGCGCCTGCTGCGAGGGCCATTGCCGGGAAGCCCGGCCGGCGCATGCCAGAGCCGATCACCGACCGCATGATACTCTCGCAGCGATGCCGGAAAGCGAGCGGGAGGAGCCGCCCGAGCGACCGGAGACCGTGCCGGCGCAGGACCCGACCCTCGGGGCCATCGAGCTGCCCGCGACGTTCGGAAAGTACTTCCTGACCGAGAAGCTGGCGACCGGGGGCATGGCCGAGATCTACTTGGCGAAGATCGTCGGCCCGGGCGGCTTCGAGAAGCAGCTCGTCATCAAGCAGATCCACCCCAAGCTGTCGGGCCAGCGCCACTTCGTCGATCTGTTCGTCGCCGAGGCCAAGACGCTGGTCACCCTCGCCCACGGCAACATCGTCCCGGTCTACGAGCTCGGCGTGATCGACGACACGTACTTCATCGCGATGGAGTACATCGACGGACCGACGCTGTACCGGCTCACCGAGGCGCTGCGGCGCAAGGCCATGCACATGGAGCCGGCGATCGCCGCGTGGATCACGGCGCGCATCCTCGAGGGCCTCGACTACGCGCACCGCAAGGGCGAAGGCGTCATCCACCGCGACCTGTCGCCCCGCAACGTGATGCTGTCGCGCGACGGCGAGGTCAAGCTGGTCGACTTCGGGATCGCCGTCACGCTCGGCGCCGGCGGCGAAGACGAGGCCGGCCAGTCGGCGCCGACCGGGTCGTTTCCGTACATGTCGCCCGAGCAGGTTCGCAAGCAGCCGCTGACCGTCCAGACCGATCTGTTCTCGATCGGCGTGCTGTTCTGGGAGATGCTCGTCGGGCACCGCCTGTTCGCGCGCCGCGACCCCGACGCGACGCTGGCCGCCGTGGTCGACAGCAAGATCGCGCGGCCCTCGGCCGAGAACCCCGACGTACCGGCGAAGCTCGACGAGGTCGTCATGCGCGCGCTCGAGCGCGACCTGACGGCTCGCTGGGCCTCGGCCGGCGACATGCTCGCGGCGCTCCAGCGTTACCTGTACGCCCTCGAGGAGCCCCCCGGACCGCGCGACATCGCGGCGCTGGTCGCCCGGTACTGCCCCCCCGAGACCCGCCGGCTGCCCACCCATCACGACCTCGCCGGCGAGCCCGACGCCACCGCACCGGCCGCGATCGATCCGGGCGACGCAGGCGCCTCCCCCGAGGCCGGTCACGAACCGGTCAGGCCGGGCCCGATGACCGCGGTCATCCCGCGCGACAACGCCGCCCCGCGCGGCAAGCGCCTCGCCCGCCCGCGCACAGAGACCTTCGCGACCCACGTCGACCTCGAGCAGATCCTCGAGCGCGCTGCGCCAGCGTCTACCGAGGTTCCCAGCGACCAGGAGCGCAGCGACCGCGATGATCGCGACCGCGAGGGCCACGACCGCGATACCCGCGACCGCGATGACCACGGCGCGCGTCGCGATCAGACGCCCGTGCGCCCGACAGCCCCCGCGACATCAGCCCCGACCACGCCGCCGCCTGCCAGTGCCGACCCGGCGCCGATCCAGGTGCCAGGTCGGATGCCGCCGAGCGCCAGCCTCCTGGTGATCGCCGGGCTCGGGGCGATCGGCCTAGCCATCGCGGCGGTCTACGTCTTCTACCAGGGCCGCGGGGCGGTCCTGCGCCCCGATGCGACGCCCAGACATGACGCGCGGTTCGATCTGCTCGAGCCCGATGCCGCAGCGCCCCTCGATGCCGCTGCCACGGAGCCCGATGCCACCGCCCCTGCGCTCGACGCCGCGGGACCACCGCTCGATGCCGCCGAGCCCGTCCGGCCGACCGCGACCGACGCTCATCGAACCGAGCCGCTACGCGACGCCGGCACCCGCCCGCCACGCCTCGATGCCGGCGAACCCGGGACGCTGGCCGCCCGGATCGATGCCGGCGCCTCGCGGCCCACCGGTACCGCGACGCTCACCGTCGGGGCGAACCCGTGGGGCAACGTGCTCCTCGACGGCAAGCCGATCGGCCGCACGCCGATCGACCACCTCTCGGTCCCAGCCGGCCACCACGTGGTCAACGTGATCTTCGGCGGCGAAGACCCGCCACGCACGCTGTCGTACACGATCGACGTCGCCAGCGGCGAGGCCAAGGATCTCCTCGCCGACTTCACCAAACCCTAGGAGCCTTCCGGGTATAGATCGCGAAGCGCCGAGTTCATGCGGAGCCCGCGCTCGACGCCCATGGGAGAGAGCGGGGTCCGCGGAGGAATGCGAGCAGGTCCGAAAGAACCTTGCGTGGCGCCGCGCGGGCCACGCCCGGGGGATCACCGCCTGTGCGAGCGCGGCCTAGTGGCCGAAGTCGTGACCATTAACCGTCACGACGGGCGGAGGCTTCGATCCGGACGCGACCACGATCGCGATGACGGCGCCGAGCACGATCGCGCTGGCGCCCGTCCACACCAGCGGGCTGCGGCACAGCCGGCACCCGGATGCCAGTGGCCGCGCCTTGATGGCGCCGATCACGCTCGGTGGATAGCGCAGCTCGCCCACCTGCGCTGCTTGTAGCGCCTCGCGCGCGGCGGACGCCAGGCCCGCGCGATTGCCGAAGCCGACCTCCACCACCGCGGTGCAGCGCGCCGGCGAGCCCGCGCAGCGCTGGGCGACCAGCGTCGGGCCGCCGCGACGATCGCTGACCGCCGCGACGAGCACCTCGTCGAGCTCCGCGAACTGGAGCGCCGTATCGACCAGCGCTTGCTCGGCGGGCTCGGCGAGCCCGGGCTCGGCGCCCACGGCGAGCTGCACGGCGGCGGCGTCGCTGTCGAGGGTGAGCGCGAGGTCGAGCGCGGCCGCGCCATCGACGAGCACGCCGTGCACCGCCGCGTGATACAGCGGCGCACGCGCGACCACGAGGTGCTGTCCGCGCGTGAGCTGGGCGTCGAGCGGCGCGCGCCCGAGCTCCTTGCCGTCGACGCTGACGATCGCCCCGGGCGGCGTGGTCGCGACATGCACGCGCGAAAGCGCCGCGGGAGCCGCGGGCGTCGCGCGCAGGGCATCGGCGGCCTCGACCACGTCGGGCGAGAACTCGGCGAGCGTGATCGGTCGCTCGGGATCGAGCGCGAGGGCGAGCGCGAGCACGGCCGGCGCATCGGCGATCCGGCGGTGCTGCAGCACGACGCCGAGCCGCAGCGCCGCATCGGCGTAGAGCTCGGTCCCGCCCGGCAGCGCCACCAGCGGCTCGGCCTCGGTCCGCGCCGCGGCGAGCCGGCTCTGCGCAAAGTCGATCTGGACCCGGAGGTAGGCTCGCCAGCCGTCGTCGATCATCTCGCGGACGTGGCGAAACCGCGCCAGCGTGGCCGCCGGCACCGCTCCCGCCGCCAGCTGCGCCCGCGCCTCGCCGACCGCATCTCCGATCACCCGCCCCCGCGCGCCGATCGCCTCCAGCATCGCGGTCGCCACTGCAGCGCGATCGTCCCGGACAGCACCGGCCGCGATCACGCCGATGCCCTCCGCATGCGCACCGTGCAAAACCGCGATCACGATCGCTCCCGCGATCGGCAGACACTTCACAACCCCAGTATACTCGGGCCATGCCGTTTCCTTGGTTGCATTGCACACCCGCGCGCGCGGATGGCGCGGATCGCCGCGCGAGCGTTGCGTGTGCCGAGCTCACGAGCCGCGCGGGCGTCCTGTATCGGCTCGGGTTCTCGCAGGCAGCCGCGACGCGCCGCCTCGCCGCCGCCGTCGCGTGGGAGTACGACCCCGAATCGTCGCGCGGTGTGCATCGCCGCCCGGCCGCCCTGTCGGAGCCCGCGATCGCCAGGATCGTCTCGGACGTCTACGCGCGCCGCACGAGCTGATGAAGCTGCTGCTGCTCACGCTGGTCGCGGCGTGCCAGCCACCCGGCGCCAGCACGCCGACCCGCCCCGCGCCTCCGGTCAGCATCTACCAGATGGCCGACCTCGTCGGTGGCTGGCGCTGGCTCCTGCGCACGAACGAAGCCGGGACGACCCGCGTCGAGGCGGAGGCCTGGCGGTTTCGCCCGGCGGCCGGCATCCCGACCCAGCTCTCGGGCCGCTACGTCCGCGACGTCGAGGTGCGCTCCGACGATCGAGCGCCGTTCGGCTGCAACCAGCGCCCGTGGTACCGGCAGCGCGCGGTGTACGATGTCACCGTCCAGGCCACCGCGGGCGGGTTCGCGATCCAGGAGACCGACTACCAGGCCGAGTCGAGCCCGTGCGACCACGGCTTCCGCCGCCTCGGCGGGTACACCGGCACCTTCACCGGCAATGGCTTCACGCTCACCTGGGGCGGCGGCACCCAGACCCTGTGGCAGATCGACGACGAGCTCACCGACCTGCCGCTCGCCCCGTGGCCCACGCGGCCCCAGCTCGCCGGCGCCTGGCGGTGGGACGCGACGTCCTACGACGGCACCGGCAACGTGCGCGACGAGAACGAGTGGTGGGAGCTCACGCGGCGCAGCGACACGCAGATCGACGCTACGTATCGCCGCCGCGTGACCGTCCGGTCACCGGACGGGGCGGCCATCCCGTGCGCCGGCGCGTCGAGCTGGAGCTTCGATGACGCCTACCTGCTCTACGGCCAGCGCGAAGAAGAGCACTGGCACTTCTACGAGCTCGCCGCCGACCCCGCCGCCCACCCGTGCCTCGCGGCGACGCCGCAGCGCAGCCTCGACGAAGCCACCGCCGAGCAGATCGGCGACTACCTCGTGCTCGAGTGGCGCGGCAAGCGCCGCCAGATCCTGTACCGGCCCGAGTGAGCGCCTCGCCATCGCTAGTGCGCGATGTAGACCTTGGTGACGTAGTCCTCGACCTGGCGATCCGAGGAGAACCGCCACTGCGACATCGCGATGCTGGCGCGCATGATCTCGAGCCAGCGCGATCGGGTCGCGTACGCCGGCAAGACCTCGTGCTCGAGGACCTGGTGGAGCAGCCCGCGGTCGCGCTTGTCGACGCGCGCGGCGTCCGCCTCGTCGAACGCGTCGTCGTTCGGATCCGGATCACCGATCTTCCAGCCGGTCACGCCGTGGACGCAGCCCTCGGGCCACCAGCCATCGAGCACCGAGACGTTGGGCACGCCGTTCATCGCGGCCTTCATCCCCGAGGTCCCGGAGGCCTCGAGCGGCCGGCGCGGGTTATTGAGCCAGATGTCGGCGCCGCGGGTCATCAGCGCGCCGATCCGCATGTCGTAGTTCTCGAGGAACACGACGTGGCGGGTGTGGTGCTTGGCGGCGTCGAGCAGCTTGCCGACCAGCGCCTTGCCCGCCAGATCGCGCGGGTGCGCCTTGCCGGCGTACACGATCTGGACGCCGTGGTCGAACAGCCGGCGGAGGGCATGCTCATCGCCCAGGATCAGGTCGGCGCGCTTGTAGGCCGCCGCGCGACGCGCGAACCCGATGACCAGCTTGTCGACCGCGAGGTGCACGCCGGTCCGCCTGGCGACCTCGGCGAGGAGCTCGCCCTTCATCCGCTGGTGTGCGGTCCACAGCTCGGCGTCCTGCCGCTCGCGCGGCTTGTCGGGCACGAGCGCGGCGCGGATCCGCGCGTCTTGCCAGGTCGGTGGATGGACCCCGTTGGTCACGCTGATGATCGGCGCGGCCCCGTCGACGTCCTTCCACATCACGCGCGCGGTCTCGCCGTGGAGCTCGGCCACGCCGTTGGCGATCCGCGCGAGCCGGAGACCCGCCACGGTCATCGAGAACGGATCGCCGCCGATCAGCTCGAGCTCGGCGTCGGTGAACCCGAGGTCGGCGCTCATCTTGCGCATGAGCTCGAGATCGTGGACCTCGTTGCCGGCGGGCACCGGCGTGTGCGTGGTGAACACGACGTGAGCGCGCAGCTGGGTGAGGCGCTCGCTCAGCGTCGTGCCGCCGAACCGCTGCTGGCGGAGCAGCTCCAGGCCCGCGAACACGGCGTGGCCCTCGTTGAAGTGAAACACGTCGGGTAGCTCGCCCAGCGCGGCGAGCAGCCGCACGCCGCCGACGCCGAGCACGATCTCCTGGGCGAGCCGATCCTCGCCGCCGCCGCCGTACAGTCGCTGCGTGATCCAGCGGTCGTCTTCCCGCTCGGGCTCGAGCAAGTAGAGGGTCGAGGTCACGAACCGCTCGACCTTCCAGGCGCGCAGCGGGACCTTCTTCCCGCGCACCGTGACCTCGACCTTGACGTCGAGGCGACGCACGGCGTCGCGAGGGGTCTTGGGGTAGTGATCTTCGATCACGCCGCCGACGCCGATGATCTGGCGCGTGTAGCCCTCGTCCCAGAGCAGGCCGATCCCGGTCACCGGCACGCGCAGATCGCCGGCCGACTTCATGTGGTCGCCGGCGAGGATCCCGAGGCCACCGGCGTAGATAGGGAACGCGGGATCGAGCCCGTACTCCATGCAGAAGTACGCGACGCGTGGACACAACGACATCGAAGCAACCTCCAAGGCGGCGAACGTGCCCAACCCGCCGGGCGACCGCAAGCTACGGTGCGAAAAAGCCGCGGGGGTGTTGTCAAACGCAACGCGGGGTTAGCCATTGCCCAAGATTTCTTGGCCGGATCTGGCCCGCCGAGTACAAAATAGTGGGATGAAGCCGCGCCGTCCGGCCGTCTCGCCCGAGGACCAGGCGCTGTTCCTTGCCGCGGTCGGGGGGGCCACGCCGCTCGGCACGCGTGACCGCATCCCGGTTCCGCCGCCGCCGCCATCGCCGGTCCGGGTCGCCGAGTTGCCGCCGGCGGTCGAGCTCACCGTCGAGGGCGATGGCCAGCGCTACGCCGCGCGTGCCCCGGGAGTGAGCCGCACCCAGATCTCCGACCTGCGGGCCGGCAAGGTCCACGTCGAGGAGAAGCTCGATCTGCACGGCCAGACCGTCGAGACCGGCAAGCAGCAGCTGCGCGAGTTCCTCGTCGCGGCGCACCGGATCGGCCGGCGCTGCGTGCTCGTGGTCCACGGCAAGGGGACCCACTCCGAGCACGGCGCGCCGCTGCGCGAGGCGGTGCTCCACGAGCTCCTGGGCGACCTCTCGGGCCTGGTCCATGCCCTGTCGACGGCGGCGGCGCCCGACGGTGGCGAAGGCGCGACCTACGTGGTGCTCCGGGGCCGCAGGTGAAGCCAGCCCGCGCCGCGCTCGCGGCGGCTGCACTCGCCGGGCTCGCCGCCAGCTCGCCGCCGGCGATCGCCAAGCCCACGCCGGCACGGGGCCGGCCGGTCACCGCCAAGCCGCGACACGACGGCGCGCACGCCCGGGTGGCGGTCAGCCACGCCGGCGATCTCCGCCCCGCCCGCGAGGCCGTGGGCCGGCGCGAGGAGCCGCTCACCGCCGAGGAGGAGACCGCCAAGCAGATCGAGACGCTGCTGCGCGGCCCCCTGAGGTACGGCGTGACCGGGCTGTTCGTCGCCGACGCCCGGACCGGCGAGGCGCTGTTCGCGGTCAACGCCGACGATCCGCTGAACCCGGCATCGAACGTCAAGATGATCTCCACGGCCACGGCGCTCGAGCTGCTCGGCGCCGACTTCCGGTATCCGACGCGGCTGTTCGGCGCGACCCCCGATGCCGGCATCGTACACGGCGACGTCTACCTGCTCGGCAGCTACGACCCGACGCTCACGGTCGCCGGCCTCGACGACCTCGCCGCCTCGGTCGCCGCGCGCGGCATCACCCAGATCGACGGCCGGCTCGTCGCGGGGCCCGACCCGACGCGCGACGGCCTGTACCGCGCGATCATCCCGATCGAGGTCCGCGGCGGCGAGCCGGGCGCCCCCGCGATCGCGGCCCCACCCGCCGGCATGGATCTCGTCACGATCAAGATGACGGCGAGGACCGCGAAGACCGCCGCGCGGCCACGGCTCACCTACAAGATCGACGCCACGAACGACGGCGCCGGCCATCCACGCGTCACCGTCACGATCGGCGGCACGATCGGCAAGGGCGGCCGGACGACGTACTCGCTCGCCACCACCGAGCGCACCCTCGCGGCGACCTCCGCGCTGCGCGCGGCGCTGAACGCTCATGGCGTGACGCTCGCCGGCGACTTCCAGATCGCCGAGCTCGGTGACTTCGTCGCCGGGGCGGTGGCCGCCGGCAGCCTGCCCGTCGAGATCGGCCGCCACGAGTCGCCGCGGCTCGCCGAGATCATCGCGCACGTCAACAAGTGGAGCATCAACTGGCTCGCCGACCGGGTGATCATGACCGCCGCGGCGCTGGTCAAGCAGCAACCGCCGTCGATGGACCTCGCGCTCGCCGCGATGTACGACTGGCTCGTCCGCCACCCGCGGATCGCCAAGGACGATCTCGTCGTCGATACCGGCTCCGGGCTGTCGTACCACACGCGGATCACCGCCCACGAGCTGGTCTCGATCGTGCGCAGCGCCGCGGGGTTCGCGCCCGACGGCGACGCCGCGCTGGCCCACGCCTGGCTCGACTCGCTGTCGATCTCCGGCACCGACGGCACGCTGACCAACCGGTTCCGCGCCGGCGGCGTTCGCGGCAAGCTCCACGCCAAGACCGGGACGTTGTCGACCGTGATCGCGCTGTCCGGCGTGCTCGACGTCGATCCCCAGCGCCCGCTGGCGTTCTCGCTGGTCACCAACGGCGACACGCCGCTGTCGGCGCGCTACGTCCGCGGCATCCACGAGCAGCTCGTGGGCCTTTTGTGCCGCTACCTGACCCGGACGCAGAAGGCGCTCGCCGCGCCCGCGCTTCCGACGGCCCCGGGGCCCCTGCCCCTCCCGGCCGCTCCGCCCCCGGCACAGGCACAGCCATCGCCTCCGCTGCTGAACCCTCCCGCGGGCGAGGCCGTCCACGGCGAGCTCGACGAGCTGGAGCCCGATCCGGCGCTCGACGACGAAGCCGCCGGTCAGCACTGAAGCGCGGAGCCGCGCCCCTCGAGCGCGACGTGACGCGCGCGTTCAGGGCTTGACGAACCGGAGCACGAAGCGATCGCTGGTCCCGCGCTTGCCGGCGTCCTCGGCGGCCTTGGGCGACGCGTTCCAGTCGCGCGTGTCGTCCGGCTTTCGCAGCACGTCGAGCTCACCGTCGAGCTTGAACCCGGCGGCGGTGACCTCCTGCTTGACGGTGTCCTCGTCGATCCGGTGCAGCGTCTGGACGTCGTTCAAACCGCTGCCCTTCTTCGCGCTGTGATCGACGATCCCGTAGATGCCGCCCGGCTTGAGCGCGGCGAACACCGCCGCGTTGAGCTTGGCGCGGTCGACCTTGAGCCAGACGTAGTCGTGGTAGTTGAGGATGCAGATCACCGCGTCGAGGTCCTTGACCTCGGGCGGAAACGGCTCGTCCGCGGGCGTCTCGAACAGCTTCGTGTTCTTGAGCGCCGGCTTGGCGAGCTTCTTGGCCATCGGCTCGCGCAGGCCGAACTTGTCGATCACGTCCTTGGGGTTCTGCACGAACACCTTGCCGTTCTCACCGATCGTACGCGCGAGCAACTCGGTGGTGTACCCTCTTCCGGCGAACAGCTCACCGACCTTCTGGCCGGGCGCGACCTTGAAGAACGCGAGCACCTCGCCCGGCTTGCGGCCGGCGTCGAGCTTGCGATCCGCGTCGTCGCGATCGTCGTCGGAGATCGCCCCGGAGATCGGCCCCGGCACGTCCTTCGACGGCGTGTACAGCTCGATCCCGAACGGCGCCCTTCCCGAGGTGCCGTCCGGACCGCGTAGCGGCACCCCGTCCTTCGTGGGCGACGGCGGCGGCGGCGGCGTTTCCTTCTTCGAGCAGCCAGCGAACAAGACCAACGATGCCAGGAGGAGTGCTTTCACGCGCATACCTTAATCAACCCCGGCCGCGCGTGCGAGCTTCCCGCGGCGCGATGTCAATCCTCGTGCGCGAACGACTGGGCGAGCCGCTCGAGCACGCCCTGATCTTCGAGCGTCGTGGTATCGCCACGCGCCTTCGATCCCGAAGCGACCTCACGCAACAGCCGCCGCATGATCTTGCCCGAGCGCGTCTTCGGCAGCGCCTCGGCGAACCGCAGCTCCTCGGGCCGCGCCAGCGCGCCGATCTGCGCCACCACGTGCTCGCGCAGCTCCTTCGCGAACGCGTCATCGGCCGCCACGCCCATCCGAGGCGTCACGAACGCGACGATTGCCTGGCCCTTCAGGTCATCGGGCCGTCCGACCACCGCCGCCTCGGCCACCTTGGGGTGTGAGACCAGCGCCGACTCGACCTCCATCGTCGACAGCCGGTGCCCGGCGACGTTGATCACGTCGTCGACGCGCCCCATCACCCAGAAGTAGCCGTCCTCGTCCTTGCGGGCCCCGTCGCCCGCGAAGTAGCAGCCGTCGACCTCGCCGAAGTACGTCTTCACGAAGCGTTCATGATCGCCGAAGATCGTCCGCAGCATCGACGGCCACGGCTGCTTGATCACGAGGAAGCCGCCCTCGTTCGGCGCGCACGGCGTGCCGTCCTTGTGAACGACGTCGGCGGCGATGCCGGGCAGCGGGCGTGTCGCCGAGCCGGGCTTGGTCGCGGTCGCGCCGGGCAGCGGCGAGATCATGATCCCGCCGGTCTCGGTCTGCCACCACGTGTCGACGATCGGGCAGCGGTCGCCGCCGATCTTGTCGCGGTACCACATCCACGCCTCGGGGTTGATCGGCTCGCCGACCGAGCCGAGCAGCCGCAGCGACGACAGATCATGCTTGGCCGGCCACTGATCGCCCCATCGCATGAACGCGCGGATCGCGGTCGGCGCCGTGTAGAGGATCGTCACGCCCCACTTCGCGATCACCTGCCAGAACCGGTCGGGGCCGGGCTGGTTCGGCGCGCCCTCGTACATCAGCACCGTCGCGCCGTTCGCGAGCGGCCCGTACACCACGTAGCTGTGCCCGGTCACCCAGCCGATGTCGGCCGTGCACCAGAACACGTCATCGTCGCGCAGATCGAACACGAACTTCGTCGTGTACGCCGCGTGCGTCAGGTATCCGCCCGTCGTGTGCAGGATGCCCTTGGGCTTGCCGGTCGTCCCGCTGGTGTACAGCGTGAACAGCGTGTGCTCGCTGTCGAACGCCTCGGCCGTGTGCTGTGGCGACGCACCCTCGACCGCTTCGTGCCACCACACGTCGCGCGCGTGCCACGTCACCGGGCTCGAGCACCGCCGCACCACCAGCACCTTCTCGACCGCCGTCCCCTCGACCGCGCGATCCACGTTGTCCTTGAGCGGCACCACCTGGCCGCGCCGCCAGCCGCCGTCGGAGGTGATCACCACCTTGGCCTTGGCGTCGGCGACCCGGTCGCGCAGCGCCTCCGCCGAGAACCCGCCGAACACCACCGTGTGCGGCGCCCCGATCCGCGTGCACGCCAGCATCGCGATCGCCGCCTCCGGGATCATCGGCATGTAGATCGCGACGAAGTCGCCGCGCCCGACCCCGAGCGCGGTCAGCGCGTTCGCCGCCTTGCACACCTCGCGGTGGAGCTGGCCGTACGTCAGCACCCGCGTGTCGCCGGGCTCGCCCTCGAACAGGAGCGCGGCCTTGTTCTTGCGCCACGACAGGGCGTGCCGGTCGAGACAGTTCACGCTCACGTTGAGCTTGCCGCCGATGAACCACTTCGCGTCGGGCAGCTTCCAGTCGAGCACCTGCTGCCACGGCGCGGCCCAGGTCAGCTCGCGCGCGCGCTCCGACCAGAACCCCTCGGGATCCTGGGCCGCCCGCGCGTACATCGCCTCGTAGTCCGCGGAGCTCTTTACATGCGCCTGGTTCGCGAACTCCGCCGGTGGTGGAAAGCTCCGGTTCTCGATCAGCACCGACTCGATCTTCGAGGACATGGCTGGCTCCTTTGGATCAGATCATCGCGATCGCTTCGATCTCGACTCGGACGTTGCGCGGCAGGCCCGCGGCGGCCACCGTCGAGCGGGCCGGCGGATCCTTCGTGAACCGCTCGCCGTAGATCACGTTGACCGTCGCGAAGTCGGCCATGTCCGCGAGGAACACGGTCGTCTTCACCACGTCGGCGAAGCTCCCCCCGGCCGCGGCGAGCACCGCCCCCAGGTTCTCGAGCACCCGCCGGGTCTGCGCCGCGACGTCGCCCTCGATGACGTTCCCGGTCTTCGGATCGAGCGCGATCTGCCCGCTGCAGAACACCATTCGCTTGTCCCCGACGGGCACCACGACGGCCTGCGAATACGGGCCGATCGCCCCGGGAGCGTGTTCCGTACGCACGATGCTGCGACTCATGAGCGTGTCGTAACACGCCCGGGCGCCCATCGCAGTTGACAGCGCGCCGCCGCGGCGGTAATTCCTACAGGTACCGGGCGTTTAACTCAGCGGGAGAGTGGCACCTTCACACGGTGCAAGTCGTAGGTTCAATCCCTACAACGCCCACGAAATTTGACCAGCGGTTCCGATACCTTCGCTCCGCTGTAGCAAGGTCCGTAGCAAGCTCGAGGAGCTTTCCCGCGAAGGCAGAGACCTCGAGCATGCGACCTCGGCGCACGGTGCCGCCTAGGTCGCGCGCGTAGCCGCTGACGATGTGACGTTTGGCAGTCTGCGTGGCTCCGCGTCCGCGGTCTGCGGGTGGCCGACACATTGATCATGGCGGATCATGGCGGCCCATCGGCGGCAACACCAACGCACCGACGATCAGGATCGTCGAGAACGGGCGACCGAGGTTCGTGCTGCATACTGTGCATATGTGGAAGGATCCGGTCATCGAGGTCTACAAGCAGCACGTCGACCGCACGTTGTTGCGCGAGAACTTGCGCCTCACCGTCGAGGAGCGGTTTCGCAAGCTGATGGACATGCAGCGCTTCGCGGAGGAGCTGCAACGCGCCGGACGTGAAGCCCATCGCCGCGGTCGAACGCCATGACGGATCTCGGAGGTTTGCTTGGTGCACTCGTCGACGCTGGTGTCGAGATGATCGTCGTGGGTGGAGCCGCAGCGACCGCTCACGGCGCTGCTCGGCTGACCCAGGATATCGACGAGATCCACGACCACGTACGGAGGATCTTCCTGCGTGCAGCAACCTAGCCTGTTCGAGCCGTTCATCGTCCGGCTCGAACGCCTCGGCCTCCCGTACTTCGTCACGGGCAGCAGGCCACGTCAGCGACCGTGGGCCTTCCCCACCGACCGCGAACGCGCTCAGGAGCCGGCGGCCTTCTTTCTCTCGGAACGACGCGACGGAGCGCGTCGTTGACCGCCTCGGCAGAGCCGAAGTGAGCCCAGAGTTCGGGATCGATCGCGACGATCTCGCCCAGGCTGCGGTTCACGTGGTGACCACGACCCGGCAGACGACGAAACCGCTCGTCGTCGATCTCGGGCATCTCTTCGAGAGACTCCGCGCTCGGCTCATTTTGCTTCGTCATAGCGTCGTCGTTCTTGTCGCGTAGCGTCGCAGGCGCTGATGATGCGGATGCGTCGGTCACGCTCGGTGGATACGATGTAGAGGATACGCCGAACGAGGTTGCTGCCAACGTGACGAGGTTCGCGGGCTAGAAGACGGTCCGCGAAGTCCTGGCTTTTCACCGCAGAGGTCGGAGCCCGGCTCGATGATCGCAGTCACGACGCGCGGACGGATCGGCCATTCCCCCAGCAGCTCGCACGATACCGCGCGATGACTCCGAGCAAGCGGCGGCGGCAATCCGAACACCTTACTGGTCGGCCCGGCGACGGCGCGAGGCGCGCGAGGCGCCATTGCACCCTGACTGGACCGACGACGAGATCCGCGACCACGTACGGAGGATATTCCTGCGTGCAGCAACCTAGCCTCTTCGAGCTGCGTCAGGGCGGCTGCGATGCCCGAACATCAGCGGATGAACGGCTCGTCCCTCACCATCGCTCTGAGCCACACCAGCGCGGCCGGATCGCCGCTGGCATCGAGCTTCACGACGAACCGGATATCGATATCGCCGAGCGAGGCGACGGTCGTCCCAGGCTGAAATGGAAATGGAAGAAGTTGCCAGCCATCTCGAAGCGTAAGCGGATCGGCACGGATCTCGGTCATGCAACGCCGTGCACGCTCACGCTGCTGGCGATCGAGGCTGCGGAGATCATCAAGAAATCGCGCGCCTGTTTCCTCTCGTATCGATGACGCCACGCTGCACCAGCTGTTTAGCGGTCAAGCATCGCGTCGAGTTCCTCGGCGCTTCCCGAAAACGTCGGTCGCTCGATCGTCTCGCGATCGACTTCGGCGTCACGCCATCGCTCGGAGTAAAATGCCGCCATTGCTTGCGTGGTGATCTCGACATGCGAACGAGCGGAAGCAGAGAGGGAACCGCGGGCATCAAGCCAAGGCCGCTCCTCGTGACTGAGATCGATCAACTCGCGCGTGGACATCGCGCCGTACACCTCAAGGACTCGATCTACGTGCGTGCGATCTTCTCGCGAAAGCTCGCAAGCCCCTCGAACACGCCCAGTACGCTGAATGCCGTCAGTCCACAGGTCGGGGCTGACCGGCCCCTCCACCCAGGCTTCGATCCGTTCTCCGAACGCAGGGCGCTGACGCCATACGAGCGACCAAGCCTGCACGTAGTATACGAGCTTCTGCAGCTTGCGCGGGTCAACCTGCGCAAGACGCTCGCGGATGTGCCTCGCGACGCTGAAAACATCCGCGGTGGGCACATCGCTCATACACAAACGTTAGCATGCGCGAGCCCGATGTGTCGCGGCCTGCTGATACAGAGCGAAGCTACACTGTGGGAAGTGCCTTCGCACGCGACATGCCCAGGCTCGCTCGAGCATCGTCGCTCGTCGTGAATCGATGCTGCCATTTGATGGACGTGATCGCGTCGGACGACCTCGAAATTGGCGCGCAGACGGCGGGTAGCCGACAATTCCCGGGTGACTCGAGGCCAGGAGCCGCGCGACCACAAGCTGATGACGCGGATTCCGACGAGCCTTTGGCTGGCGCTCAAGCGCGTTGCCAAGGAGGACGATTGAAGCTTGAGCGACTGGATCGTCATGACGCTTACCGAGGTGGGTCGCCTCGCGTGATCGCGAGCGCTCGGCAGGCGTCGGCAGTAGACGCCCGCCGAACAAGGTTGGGCTCGCCGGCCCGTGCAGCGTGCCCGGCGGGAACCGCGACGCGTTCGAGAAGTCCAGGTCGCCGGACACGACGATCGACGATGTCTCTCGTGCCCGCGCGGCGATCGCATCGTCGGAGGCGCCCCGGAGACCGACGTCTCGCACATCGACAACATCGTAGCCCGCCGCAACGAGCGCCCGGGTCACCGCACGGGGCAGTGATTCATCGATGAGAATGCGACCACCCGTCAGCTCACGCGAAGGCTCTGCTGCGATGCAAGCCACGCTGCATAGCGGAAGACAGCCCGAACCTGCTCGGTGGTGAGATCGTACTCGGCCAGGATCTCGGCCTCGGGGCGGCCGGCGGCAAGGAGCCCGAGCACGGTCGCCGCTGGCACGCGGGTCCCGGCGATCACGGGCTTGCCGAAAGCACGCGCTGGATCAGCTGTGATGCCAGGGACGATTTCGGTCACAGAAGAAGTCTACCTGACCTGGTGCTCATCGGGTACGCGTCCTGAGAGCGCGGCGCCCCCGCCGCCGCCCACCGTGGCCAGCGCGCTCCTCGCGGTCGCCAGCCTGCCGCCGCCGCGATCACCGCCGAGCTGGTCGAGCTCGCCGCCGCCTGACGCCAGCGCAGCGCGGGGCGAAACAGCGGGGCGAAACAGCGGGAACGTCCGCTCGAACGCGCCGCGGCTTACTCGTCGTCCTCTTCGAGGGCGAACAGCGTCGCGACGCGAAGCTCCACCGCATCAAACGGCTCAGCGCGGACGACGTCACCCGTGGCGGCGGTGAGCACGACCAGGTAGCCGCTCGGCTCCCAGCGATGAACGATCAGCGTGTGCTCCAGCGGATCAGCGATCCAGTAGTGCGGCACGCCGTTCTTGTGGAGCACCTGGAACTTGTCGATCTGGTCGCGCTTGGCGTTGGATGGCGAGAGCAGCTCGCACACCCAGTCAGGCCGGATTCGAACGGGCCGGCCGGTCGGTCGCCGTGGCACGCGGTCGCGACGCCAGCCGACCAGGTCGTGCAGGTAGATCTCGTGCGTTTCGTACTCGACCTCGATCTCTGATCCGAACCACCAGCCCCCGGGCCAGCGGCCTCCCGGCCCACGTTGGAACCGACGCACGAGCACGGCACCAGACGCGATCTGCGATGCGCCATGCTCGGCCGACGGGCTCGCCTTTTCCACGATTGCGCCGTGGATAACCTCGGCGCGCATATCGTCCGGCAGCATGGCGAGATCGGCCGCGGTGGCCATCTTGACGAGCTTGGTACGAGGCGCGACCATCTTGTCAGGTGCCAGCGTAGCACGTCCGACCGGGAGCCGGCCGGGCGCCAGCGTCCGCGCAGCGGGCGCGAAATTGTAGGAGACTCGGTGCCTCAAGCGCGTCGAGCCCGAGGCTCGCAGCGGGCCGGGCGCTTGGCTCGTCCATGGCCGCGCCAGCGCGATCCTGCGCGGCACATTCCGCGGACGGCGCCTGGATCTCGACGTCGAGTTCGAGCGCGGTCAAGGGAAAGACGGAGCCAGGTTCCGTGTCGTCGATTCATCGACGAGAAATGCAACCACCCGTCAGCTCGCGCGGAAGTCGCGGCACCCGATGCTTGCGCCCGCGCCGACCGGAGCGCTACAAGACGACATGATCTTCTACTGGAAGAGCACGTGAACCAGCTGTCGTGACGCGAGGAGTTCCTTGCGCAGCGGTGGCATCGAGATGGAAGAGGTCAACTACGCCAAGGCCGGGCTGGCCGAGGCGACGGTGCGGGACATCATCGCCACGGCTGGTTCGGTGGCCGCGGTGTTGAACACCCGGCACGCGATGGCCAAGGAGAAGGGATGGGTAGCTTCGCCGCCGTCCGCGGCGGCGTTCGCCAAGGCGGTGGTCGCCGACGTCAACCTGCTGCGCCGGCCGATCGTCATCGATGGTGATCGCGTGATCGTCGGGTTCGATCGCGAGGCCTACAAGCAGCTGGGAAAGCCCCAGCGGAAGTAGCCGCGGCTACGCGCGTGACCGACCGGCCGCGCGCCGTCGCGGCTCGGTGGCGCATCGAGCCACTCGGGCGGCGCTCAAGCGCAGGTCTGGAAGATGTTCGTGCAGGTATTGGCGCACTGGCTGACGATGCAACTGGCCTGGGTGAACGGCACGGCGTTCGCTCCCAGCACCTGCAGGCGCAGGGTCTCCTTGTCGAGCGTCAGCTTCCGGACCTTCAGCGACTTCAGGGTCTTCTTCATGCTCGGCTCCTGTTCTCGCGCGGCGCGCGGGGGGGCGTTGACTGTACCGCCTGCTCGGGGCGGCCGTCGATATGCTCGAGAGCTGCATGATCCTGATAGCACTCACGCGATCTGTGACGTGCTTCGCATTCCCACGGTAGCGGCGGACAACTGGCCCGTGAGTTGATCGCGCCGCGGACTTGCTAGGGCCGCTTGACCGAGTGGGCGGTGTGGCCCTGTTTGGGATCGACCAGCGTCGTGTTGCTCGGGCCGATGCCGATGATCTGCACGATGACCTCCTCGTCCTTGGCACCGTCGTAGTGGTGCGCCTTCGCGGGGTGCATCATGAAGCTGCCCGCCTTGAGCGGCACCGCCTTGTCGGGATCGAAGGTGTCGCCTTCGCCCGTGTACCAGGTGCCCGACACCACGATGACGTAGCGATCCTCCGGATGCCAGTGAGGCCGCGTCATCGTGCCCGGCGAGAACTTGGCGCGGATCACGTAGATCCCCGGCTTCGACGGATCACCCTGGATGACCGCGAACTTGACGCCGTCGTATCCCGGCCGATCCGTCCACTTGACGTCCTCGGGCGTGACCCGGACAAACCCGGGCTTGTCCTTGTCCTTGTCGGCGCGGGCGTTCACCGTGAACAGGGCCAAGGCCGCGGCCAGCGCCGTTACCACGATCGCAGTCGTTCGCATGTCGTTCTCCTGGAAGTGAGTTGCGCAAAATGACGCCAGCGCGCCGGTCGAGCCGACTCAGCGCAGGTACTTGTCGAACCACGCCGCCGCACGCTCGATGACATCGCGCTTGTGCGCCGCGTCGCGAAACAGGTGCCCCTCGCCCGGGTAGATCACGAGCTCCGTCGGGACGCCCAGCGTCTTCAGGGCGTGCCACAGCTCGTACGACTGCGGCGGCGGGCACTCGCCATCGCGCTCGCCGACGGCGATCAGGGTCGGGGTCTTCACGTGCTTGACGAACGTGATCGGCGCGCTCCTGGCATAGACCGCCGGGTCGTCATACACCGACGCGCCGAAGTACGGAATCATCCATTGATCGATCGCGTTCTGGCCATAATAACTCTGCCAGTTCGCGATGCCCGCCCCGGCGACCGCCGCCTTGAACCGGTTGGTCTGGGTGATCGTCCACATCGCCATGTAGCCGCCGTAGCTCCAGCCCATGATCCCGAGCCGGCCGGGATCGATCGGCGCCGTCTTCAGCGCCGTATCGACGCCCGCGAGCAGATCGCGCAGATCGCCTCCCCCGAAGTCCTTGACGTTCGCGCGCGCGAACGCCTCGCCCTGGCCGTAGCTGCCGCGCACGTTGGGCAGAAAGACGAAGTAGCCGAGCGCCGAGAAGATCGTCGGCTCGAACCGCGGCTGCGGCCAGCGCGGCATCGCGCTTTGCGCCGGCCCGCCGTGGGGCGCGACGATCATCGGGTATCGCTTCGCCGCGTCGAAGTCGCGCGGATACACGAGCCAGCCCTGCACCGAGAAGCCATCGCTGGTCCACGTGAGGTTCTTGGCCTGGCCCCACGCCGGGTGGTGGCTCGCGTTGACCGAGGTGACCTGCTTCCACGCGCCGATCGGCCCCGCCCAGATCTCCGGCGGGTGCTGCCAGTCCGAGCGAATCGCCGCGACGACCTTGCCATCGCGCGACACCGCCAGGTTCCCGAACGGGCCGCCGTTCATCGCTTCGTCGCCTTGCCACTGCCGCTCCAGCTTGCCGCTTGGCACATCGAGCGTGCCGATCGCGCTCCCCCCGCCGGTGAACTCGGCGACCAGCAGCTGCGACGCCGAGAGCCACGCGATCGTGCTCGGCGACGTCGTCCGCCCCGGGGTCCGATCGACCGCCGTCCCGCCCGCCGCCGGGATCGTGAACACGTCACCGCCCGTGGCCCCCTCGTCGCTCATGAGGCCGCTGATGAACCCGATCGTCGCACCATCGGGCGACCACCGCGGCATGGCGATCTGCAGCGCCGGGCTGTGGATCGCCGTCGGGGCGCCGGTCTCGACCGGCATCGTGTACAGCTTCGCCGTCCACCAGTTGTTGTCGCCCGGCCCCGGCGCCGCGGTCAGCGCGAAGGTCTTGCCGTCCGGGGACCAGTCGTACTCGTAAATGTTGAGCTCCGCCGGCGATAGCGGCTTCGCCGCCCCCGAGCGAGCATCGACCAGCGTCAGCCGCTGGTTGTGGATCGCCCCGCCGATCACGCCGGTCTCCACCGGCTCGGCCTCGACGGGGCCGCCGCCGCCCGCCGCCTGGTCGGCGAACAGGATCGCGATCCGCGTGTCATCGGGCGCCCACGCCGGATCGGTCATGTAGCCGGTGAGGCTCGTGAGCTTCTTCGCGGCGCCGCCGATCGTCGCCACGTACAGCTGCTTGTCGATGTACGCGACCCGCGTCCCATCGTGCGACCACGCGAGGTGGCGGCCCTCGCCGAGCTTCACCGCCGGGCGCTTGCCGTCGACCGGCACGGCGAACACCGCGGTCTTTCCGGTATCGCGCCCCTTGTCGATCACCTTCTCGACCCACGCGACCTTCTGCCCGTCGGGAGAGATCGCGATCTCCTCGAAGGTGCGCGTCGCGGCGAGGTCGTCGAGGATGGCGCCGGGCTTCGGCTGCGCGGCCGCGAGGGCAGGTACCAGGACGATCAGGAGCGGCGCTTTCATGGCCGCTACTCTAATCGTTCAGGGCGCCCCTCAAGAGATCGCGTCGCGCCCCCCTACCCGCCTGCGTACCATTTCCCCCCCTCCCATGCCTCAAAACAGTGTCATATTGTAGGTTCGATCCATACACTGCCACAAAGGCTAGCGGTTCCGGTACTTGTGCTAGCCACGACAAGCAGCACGTCGAGTGCGCAGCGCAACGCGGCGATCAATGCCCAACGGCCGGCGCGCCAGTGCTCGGGCACCACGAACGTCACCTTCGCGCCAACGGTGATGGGACATGTCACGAGCGCGGCGCGCTGGCGCTGCGCCTCGACCGCGTCCCTGTTCAAGGGGTTCGGCGGACCGCTAGATCAGGAACGCGGGAAGAGGGCGTCGCTGGACGAGATCACGAACGTCTCGTCGAGGAGAATCTCGAGCGCCGCTCGCGTCAGGTCTCTGGCCTGGTCTGGCGAGTACCGAAGTCCTGTCTGGCCTTCGTTCTGAAGGCCGTCGATCGATGTGGTCAGGAACTGCGTGCAAGCCGCGAACGACCTCCCCGACTGGCTTGGGCGATAGGCAGGGATGCGGGCCAGGAGCCGGTCCAGCCCGTATTCGGGCCGCCCGCGGAGGATATCGACGAGGACCGAGCGCGCATAGTCCTTGCCGTGGTCCTGCTCGGCGCGGGTGAGGTTGTTCATGAGGATCGTGGCGAAGCGCTCGGCCTCCTCCTCCGGCGAGGCCGCGGTGACGCCCGCCTGGAGCAGGTACTTCTCCAGCTCCGGTGTCCAGGGGAACTCCTGGTGCGACCGGACGCCCTTTTGATCGAGGGTCAGGTAGTACGTAGGCGACACGTCCTTCCACATGTCGCGGTTCAGCGAGAACTCCGCCTTCGCGATCCGACCGCCGTCAGCGGCGACATCGCGCAGGAACTCCACCTGGGATTGGCCTCGCGTCTTGCTCATGATTTCCGACTCTCGAAGTCGACGACATCGACCCTGAGTGGCGCCGCGCGACGCATGCGAGCCTTGACCTTGCCCTCCAATAACTCGACGAGCCTCTCGGTTCGTTCGATGACGGGATCTCCGGGTTGTTCCTGCTGGTCCACATCCTGCGCCGCCTGGAGCTTCTCGCCCGTCGCTTCGATCAGCTCGCGATCTACGAACTTCCGGAGAATGTTGGCGAACTCTGCGGCCCGGCCCTGTCGCTCAAGTTGGACCGCGAGCGGCTCCGGCGTCGCATCGGGCACGCTCTCTTTCATGAACCGGACGAACGACCGAATGATCCGCTGCTTCTGATTCACCGCCGCCGCGGGGTCGAGCACGAGCGCTCTCATCTCGAGCAGTTGGAGGACGAGTTGCTCCACTACGAGTGCAGGTCCCCACTGATCGGGCCGATGCAGCATCGCCTCGAGGCGGCCTCCCAGGAACTCCAGCAAGCGCCGTTCTCCCGCGGTCACGTCGTCACCTCCTCATCCGGGACCCAGCGAAGCTGGTCCGGTGCCTTCCAGTGCGTTTCGAGATATGAGTCGCGCGGCGTCCCGTCGACACCGGTCAGCGCGTCGACGCAATGCTGCTCGGCCTCCACCGTGTAGTGGATGTACCAGAGCACGCCGGACGGCATTTTCGGGATCACGAAGCTCGCGTCTTCATCCGCGGGCCAGAGTTGCCAGATCTGCGCGGCGGCGTCGCGCTCATGCGCCGTCGGCAAGATCCGCCTGGCCGCTTGCTCGCACCATCCGCTGTCTGCTGGATGATCCCGCAGCGCTCGCTGCACGCGTTGGCGCTGCGGCCGGGTCCAGGCGATCGGCATCTTCGAAGGGTAGCGGAGCGCGGGTGTGGTTTCAACGCACCTTAACGTCGAGAATAGCGCCCTTACATCCTGCCCACCGCCGCCCTTCCGGCTGCCCTTGCCCTTCTTCGGATTGCCTCCGGACGGCCCGCCACCGGCGGCGAGGGTCTCAGCCGCCGCCTCCTTCGCCCGCTGTGCGTTCAGCTCGATAAGGCGCGCCAGCACCTCGTCGGGGATCGCGGTTTTGGGCAGCGAACGCGTAGCGATCAGCCTTCGCCTCGGCGCCGACGCGAACGATGTGCGCTTGAACTCTCACTCGCCGCCGACCGAGGGCCGGCTACTCGAGCCCCCAAGCTGCCGGGGCACCGCCAGCGCCGCTGCGCGAGCCTGGGCCAAGGCCGGCTACTCATCCAGCAGCTCCTCGATCGTCCTCTTGCCAGCCGGGCAAGGTACGCGCGGCGGTCGGGCTCAGCGCGCAACAGCACTCCAATATTTTCACGGCGATGGCTCCGGTGTCAGCCTGATGTCAGCGGAACCATCGCCTGCGACATGCCCGGCGACTCGCCCCGGTCGCATGTCAATCGCCGTGAAGAGGCCGGGGGAGCAGTCCACGGGGTCGCTGCTACAGAGAAAGGATGGGCATGACCACGGCCGGGTCTAGCGAGATCAACGTGACCCCGTTGATCGACGTGCTGCTGGTGTTGCTGATCATCTTCCTCGTGATGATGCCGATCATGCTGCGGCAGGAGACGGTCGAGCTTCCACCCCACAATCGCGACGTCATCTCCGAGGCGACGCCGATCTCGATCAAGCTCGATGCGGATCTCTCGATCAAGATCGACGATGGGCCGACCTTCGCGAATGGCGAGCTCGCCGGGCGCCTGCGCCCGCTCCTGCACAAGGACCAGCCGGTGTTCGTCGACTGCGCCGACGGCGTACCCTGGAACGAGGTGATCGCGACGGTCGATACCGTGCGTGGTGTCGGCGGTAGCCTCGACGGCGGCGTCCACGTCGCGGTTCGCCTGCGCGACGAGTGACGCCGCGCACCGGCGAAGCTCACCGGCGTGAGCGCGTGCCGCGGGCCGCGCGGGCGACGACCTCGCGCAGCCAGCGGTGCGGCGGATCGCGGTCGTGGCGCGGGTGCCAGAGCTGGGAGAACACGAACGGCTCGAGGCCGAGCTCGGCCGGCGGGGCGACGGTGCGCAGCCCGAACCGGCGCTGCATCCGCCTGGCGAGCACGACCGAGCACGTGAGGAGGTAGTCGGTCTCGGCGACCAGCGCGAGCCCGGCGACGAAGTACGGCAGGGCCCGCGTGATCCGGCGGCGCAGGCCGTGGCGCGCGAGCAGCTCGTCGACGTAGCCGCCGGGGTTGCCGCGCGGCGCGATCTGGACGTGCTCGAGCTCGCAGTACTGTTGCAGCGTGAGCGCCCGCTTGACCGTGGGGTGCGCGGCGCGCACGACGCAGGTGAACTCGTCCTCGTAGAGCTGCTGGATCCGGAGGTCCGTCGGCAGCTCGGAGTACGGCGTGTAATCGAACACGCCGATCGCCAGATCGACCGTGCCGTCGCGCAGGAGGGCCGGCGTCTCGGCGGTGCACGGCATCACGTGGAGCGTCACGCCCGGGGCCTGGCGCGCGAGGCGATCGAGGTCGGGGCCGAGCACGGTGATCAGGTGATCGCTGGTGTGGATCCGGAACGTGCGCTCGAGCGCGTGCATGTCCTCGACGGGCGGCGGCGCGAGCACCTGGCGCGCCTCGCGGACGACCGCCTCGACCCGGCCGCGCAGGCTGTCGGCGCGCGGCGTCGGGACCATGCGCTGCCCGGTGCGGACGAGGAGCGGATCGCCGACCTGCGTGCGCAGCCGCGCCAGCGCGTGGCTCATCGCGGGCGTCGACAGCCCGACCCGGGCCGCCGCGCGCGAGACGTTCTCCTCCTGAAGCAGCGCATCGAGCGCGATCAACAAGTTGAGGTCGGCTTGTTTCATGGCGTGCAAGGGTACTGTTCACCGTGGTGCATTGCGAGGGGGCAGCCCGGTTCCTAGCTTGACCGACCAATGACGCACCCAATCGATTCCGCCCACGTGATGAAGTCCCTTCGGATCCGTACGCTCGGCCGCACCCTCGGCCGCACCCTCGGGCCGGCGCTCGCGCTGGGCTTCGCGCTCACCGCCTGCAGCGACAACGCCACGCCCGAGCCCGAGGTCCTCGCCTTGCCCGGCAACGCCTACTACCCGGAGAGCCTCTCGGCAGCGGCCGACGGCACGCTGTTCGCCGGCAGCATCGCCACCGGCCAGGTCGTCGCGTTCGACGACGGCGCCAGCGAGGCGCGGGTCGTGGTCGGCGCCGGCAGCGGTGTCACCGGGGTGACCGGCGTGCTGGTCCACGGCGACGAGCTGTTCGTCTGCTCGATCGACACCACGTTCCAGAAGCCGTCGGAGGTGCGGAGCTTCGCGCTCGATGGCACGCCGCACGGGACGTTCACGCTGGGCGCGGGCCGGCTGTGCAACGACCTGACGTTCGACGGCGCCGGCAACCTCTACGCCACCGACTCGTTCTCGGGTACAGTGCTGCGGCTGCGCTCGGGCGGCACCGCGCTCGAGCCCTGGCTGTCCGATAGCTCGCTCGCGCCGGCGCAACAGGGCGCGTTCGGCCTCGACGGGATCGCCTGGGTCGAGGGCGCGCTCTACCTCACCAAGCTCGACACCGGCGGCCTGTACCGCGTCGCGATCGGCAGCGATGGCAGCGCGGGCGCGGTCACCAAGATCGCGGTCACCCCTGCCCTCACCTCGCCCGACGGCCTGCGCCTGGTCGATCCGCACACGCTGCTCGTCGTGGAGAACACCGGCACCCTCGCCAGGATCGCGCTCGGCGGCGACACGGCCACCGCGACCTCGCTCGCCGATGGGCTCGATCAGCCGACCGCGGTGATCGTCGCGCGCGGCTCGGCGTGGGTCACCGAAGGCCAGCTCGGCCGGCTGTTCGCGCAGCCGCCGCAGGCCCCGAACCTGCCGTTCACGATCAAGCGCGTGACGCTGTAACTCCGCGAGGCCGGCGCGCTCGCAATTCGTGGATGTCGGACCACAAAAATCACGTGGTGCGCTCGGGGGACGCAGTGTTGCGAATTCGCTCGACGTGGCGATCTGCCTCAGATTGCCTCGTCGACTGTCGCAACATCGACAGCTCCACGTCGGCAATCGCAACATGACTTGTCGAACACCACGTCGACAAACGCAACGCGAGCGCCGGAGATCGGCACTCCACGAGTAGTTCCGCGGCCGTCGGGCAAGCGCGCCGGATCGTCAGAAGTTGCCGAGGAAGGCGTGCGCATTGCGAGCAGGTGACAGGTCACCGGGGATCCCGTGGCAAGGAGATTGTGGAGAATGCGCCAGCTTCTGGAGGATCCCATGAACTCACGTTTACGTCTCCCGCTCCTGATCGGCGCCGTCGCCGCCGCCCTGCTGTCCAGCTGCGCGCGTGGCGAAGGCTACGGCGAGGATGGCCAGCTGCAGGTCGGGCACCCCGCGAGCGGCGCGTTCTCGGCGGTCAACAGCAGCGGCTGGGCGACCGCGACGTGGCCGCAGGGCGCGGCGTTCGTCTCCGGCGAGGGCTCGAACCTGAGGGTCGGCGTGTACGCCGCGCACGCGACCCGCGTGCTCCTCGAGATCTACTCGTCCGCCACCGGCTCGAGCGCGCAGTTCGACTACGTGATGGGCCAAGGCAGCGACGGGATCTGGCGCGCCGAGCTGGCCTCGGTCCCCGGCAAGACGCTGTACGCGTTCCGCGTGTGGGGCCCGAACTGGCCGTTCTCGGCGAGCTGGGCGCCCGGCTCATCGGCGGGGTTCGTCAGCGACGTCGACGCCAGCGGCAACCGCTACAACCCCAACAAGGTGCTCCACGATCCGTACGCGCTCGAGCTGTCGCACGACAAGACCTCGCCGGCGCTCGTCGCCGCGGGGCTCGACGGCGGGATCTACGGCACCGGCGGCGCCAGCTACCACGGCGCACCCCAGCGCCAGTTCGACACCGGGCCGTGGGCGCCCAAGTCGGTCGCGCTGGTCGACGCGACGAGCACCGGCATCAAGCCCGCGATCGCCGCGCAGGACTCGGTGGTGTACGAGGCCCACGTGCGCGGGCTGACGGCGCACCCGTCGTCGATGAACCTCACCACCTTGCTCGCCGGCATCCCCGGCTTCACCGGCGTGGTCAACATGCCGTCCGGCTGCCTCGGGACGTATCGCGCGGCCGGGATGCTGGCCCCCTACCTCCAGGGCATCGGGATCAACGTCATCGAGCTCCTGCCGGTGCACGAGACCGACAACGATACGATCCCGCTCACCCACTCCGGCGGCAACTACTGGGGCTACATGACCGACGGCTTCTTCGCGCCGGATCGCCACTATGCCTGCGATCACTCGCTGGGCGGCCTCACCGCCGAGTGGAAGACCATGGTGAAGGCGTTCCACGATCACGGCATCGAGGTCCGGCTCGACGTCGTCTACAACCACTCCGGCGAGGGCGGCCTCGCCGACAGCACCAAGCAGAACGCCGAGCTGTCGAGCTTCCGCGGGTTCGACAACATCGACTTCTACGCGCTGTCGGGGAGCGACCCGGCGTCGTACTTCGACACGACGGGCGTCGGCAACAACTTCAACGTCACGAAGCCGGTCGGGCGCCGCCTGGTGCTCGACAGCCTGCGCTACTGGACGACCCAGATGGGCATTGATGGCTTCCGGTTCGACCTGGCCGCGGAGCTCGGCCGCGACACGGCGCCGTCGTACAACTTCAACCCCAACGCCCAGCTGCTGGTCGACATCGCCTCGCTGGCGAGCACCAACAACATCGAGGTGGTCGCCGAGCCGTGGGACATCAGCGCGTTCGGCGTCGGCCAGTTCCCGAACGGGTGGTGCGAGTGGAACGGCAAGTACCGCGACGCGACGCGGCGGTTCATGAACGGCGACCTGAGCGGCTCCAACGGGGCCAGCTACGCCGACGTGTTCTACGGCGACTTCAACGACTATAACGATCAGGGCGGCGCGGCGAAGTCCGTCAACTTCCTCGTCGCGCACGACGGCTTCACGCTGGCGGATCTGGTGAGCTACGGCGCCAAGACCAACAGCGCCCGGACGTTTCCGTTCGGCCCGTCGGACGGCGGCAGCGACTCGAACGACAGCTGGGACTCCGGCGGCGATCAGGCGTTCCGCCGCCAGCGGTTCCGCAGCTTCTTCACCTGGCAGATGTTCAGCCGCGGCCAGCCGATGATCGAGGCCGGCGACGAGTTCGCGCGCACGCAGAACGGCAACAACAACCCGTACAACCTCGACGCCCCGGGCAACTGGAACAATTACGGGATGATCGCCACCGACAGCCCGCACCTGGTCGCGACCGGCGTGTCCGGCGAGGCCTATCACAATAACTTCGGCACCGACGCGCTCGCCGACGGCAAGAACACGCTGTTCCAGTTCACGCGCCAGCTGATCAACCTGCGGCGCACGGCGAAGGCGCTGCGCCAGGGCACCTACACGATGCCGATCTCGTTCGCCAAGAACGACGGCTCGAGCGGCTTCAACTCGACCTCCGACCGCGCGGTGCGCATCCTGATCAGCGGATCGTCGGTCGGCGATTCCGACTACCTCTTGTTCGTAAGCAACTGGACGGGGACGGTGACGTTCACCCCGACGGCGCCGCCGGCCGGCAAGCGCTGGGTGCGGCTGATCGACACGGCGACGTGGGCCGAGAGCCACGACAACTTCTGGACCGACGCCCAGGCCGACACCATCACGGGGACGTATGATGCGAACCCGTGGTCGATCGTGGTGCTCAAGGCGATCTGATCGAACGCCGCGGTGCGAGCTCGCCTCTCGCGGATCTCACGTGATCTGAATCAGCCGCGATGGCTTCGCGCGGCACCGCAGTTAACCACCTCGCAAACGCGCTGCCAGACTCGCGGCACGCTGCCCCCGACGCGCGCCGGCCTTCCGCGCGCTCATCACGCTTAGCCCATCGGAGACCTTCATGTCACTGCTCGCATCCCCCGGCAGGCTCGCCGCGCTTGCCATCTTCTCCGCGATCGCGCTCGCCGGCTGCGGAGACAACGGCCACGTCACGCTCACCCCCGACGCCTCCACCGGCGACGCCCCGACCGGCGATGCCGGCCCGCCGCCTCCGAGCAGCGATGAGATCTGCAACGCGCCCACGCTCAGCACCGTGCTCACGCCCGTGCCGAAGGGCGGCGGCAACGGCGGCCCGGCGGCGCCGATCAACGTCAAGGTCCACTACAACCGCCCCGACGGCGTGTACACGGGCTGGGGGCTGCATGTCTGGCAGATCAACGACGCCGGGCAGTACATCGCCGACTACCCCGGCGTGACGTTCCCGCAGCCGCTGATGCCCGCCGGCTCCGACGCCTACGGGCCGTTCTTCTCGATCGAGGCCTCGAAGTTCACCGCCATGGGGGCCGCGGGGTTCGGCTTCATCGTCCACCAGGGCGACACCAAGGATCCCGACGGCGATCGGCTATGGAAGTTCACGGACGGCGCCGAGTTCTGGCTCAAGTCCGGCGACGCGACGATCTACCGGACCGACCCGTCGATCATCCCCGACATCGCGACGGTCCACGTTCACTACAAGCGGTTCGACGCGAACTATTCGGTGTGGGGGCTGCACCTGTTCACGAGCGGCGGGATCGACGCCACCCGCCTGCCCGGCCTGACGATCGAAGACTTCGCGCACCCGGTGCCGCTGTCGGCGATGCCCGGCTACACCGCCGCGTACGACGGCTCGGAGGTCACGTTCGATCTGCCGGTGCAGAACCCCAAGGACAACCCGACCCTCACGGCGCTCGAGTTCATCATCCACGGCACGCCGGATAACCCCGGCGGTGTCAATGACAAGGACGGCTGGAGCTCCAACATCCACGTCGCGTATGCCGGCCTCACCATCACCAGCCAGGTCGGCGAGATCTGGCTCGTCCAGGAGACGCCGCAGGTGTTCACCGCGCCGCCCAACACCCAGACGGCCTCGACCGACGCCGCGCGCGCGGTGTGGCTGAGCAAGAGCCTCCTGCGCTGGCCCAAGGTCGATACGTCCGGCGTGTTCCGGCTGTATCACTCGGCGACCGGCCAGATCGTCACGCGCCAGGGCGCGCCGGTGTCGGGCGCCGATGGCGCGCTGCCGCTGACGGTGTCCGCCGGGGCGCTGCCGCCGGACGTCGCCGAGCGCTTCAAGTTCGTCGGCGCCGGCGTCGACCTGACGCTCGCCCAGCCCGACGCGCTCGACGCCGTGATCGCGAGCCAGCTCGTCGTCGTCCAGGAGGACGCCAGCGGCAACGTGCTCGGCGCGACCACCACGCAGATCGCCGGGCTCCTCGATGATCGCTTCGGCGCCGCCACCGGGGTGCACGATCTCGGCGTCTCGGTGCAGCCCACGAGCGACCAGTTCAAGCTATGGGCGCCGACCGCCCAGAAGGTCTCGCTGTGCACCTATAGTGCATCCGGGAACGCGGCCGCGGGTGCGCAAGGCCGCGCCGTCGATGCGCTCACCACGATGACGCGCGATCCCGCCACCGGCGTCTGGTCGGCAACGCTGACCGGTGACCATACCGGCCAGTACTACCGCTATGCCGTGGAAGTGTTCGTCCGCGGCGTCGGCGTGGTCAGAAACCTCGTCACCGATCCGTACTCGATCAGCCTCGACGCCAACTCGCAGCACAGCTACATCGCCGATCTCGGCTCGTCGTCGCTCAAGCCGACCGGCTGGGATGCCGACGTGGCACCGAACACCGTGGCGGCCCAGGAAGACATGACGATCTACGAGCTGCACGTCCGCGACTTCTCGGCGAACGACCCGACGGTCCCCGCCGCGCACCGCGGCAAGTTCCTGGCGTTCACCGACGACTCCGCCGGGATGGCCCACCTGCGCGGACTCGCGACGGCCGGGATCACCGATATCCATCTCCTGCCGGTGTTCGACATCGCCACGATCCCCGAGATCGGCTGTCAGAACCCGACGATCCCGAACGCCGCGCCCGACTCCGAGATGCAGCAAGCCGCGATCGCCGCCGTGAAGGATCTGGACTGCTTCAACTGGGGCTATGACCCGTTCCACTACACGGCGCCCGAGGGCAGCTACGCCAGCGATCCCGACGACGGCGCCAGCCGCATCCGCGAGATGCGCGCGATGGTGATGGCGCTGCACGGCGCCAAGCTCCGGGTCGGTATGGACGTCGTCTACAACCACACCACCGCGTCGGGCCAGGACGACAAGTCGGTGCTCGATCGCATCGTGCCCGGCTACTACCACCGGCTCGACGCCAGCGGCGCGGTCGAGACCTCGACGTGCTGCCAGAACACCGCGGCCGAGAACCTCATGATGGGCAAGCTGATGATCGACTCGGCGGTCACCTGGGCGACCCAGTACAAGATCGACTCGTTCCGGTTCGATCTGATGAGCTTCCACCCGCGCGCGACGATGGAGCAGCTCAAGACCGCCGTCGAGGCCGCCACCCAGCACAGCACCTTCCTGATCGGCGAGGGCTGGAACTTCGGCGAGATCGCCGACAGCGCCCGGTTCATCCAGGCCTCGCAGCTCTCGCTGGGCGGCTCCGGGATCGGCACGTTCAGCGACCGCGCCCGCGACTTCCTGCGCGGCGGCGGCCCGTTCGACGGCGGCGCCAGCCTGATGCAGAACCAGGGCTTCACCAACGGCCTGTTCTACGACGACAACGGCAGCGGCGGTAACAAGACGCGCGGCGACCTCTTGCACGCCGCCGACATCGTCAAGGTCGGGCTCGCCGGCTCGATCCGCGACTACCCGCTGGTCACCAGCTCCGACCAGACGCTCCAGCTCCAGCAGATCGACTACAACGGCCAGCCCGCGGGTTACGTCAGCGATCCGCAGGAGGTGGTCAACTACATCGAGAACCACGACAACCAGACCTTGTTCGACAACAACGTCTACAAGCTGCCGGTGACCACCAGCGCCGACGACCGCGCGCGCGCCCAGCTGCTCGGCGCCGCGCTCATCGCGTTCAGCCAGGGCGTCGCGTACTTCCACGCGGGCGTCGACACCCTGCGCAGCAAGTCGATGGACCAGAACAGCTTCAACAGCGGCGACTGGTTCAACAAGCTCGACTGGAGCTACCAGGACAACGACTTCGGCGCCGGCGCGCCGCAGCAGGGCGACAACGGCGGGAACTGGTCGATCATCAAGCCGCTGCTCGCCACCCCCGCGATCAAGCCGCCCTCCAGCGCGATCACGTTCACGCGCGACGCCTTCCGCGATCTGCTCGCGATCCGCAAGAGCTCGCCGCTGTTCCACCTGCGCACGGGCGCCGACATCAAGCAGCGCCTGACGTTCTACAACACCGGCAGCACGCAGGAGCCGACGGTGATCGCCGGTCACCTCGACGGTCGGAGCTACACGCCGGCCACGGTCAGCGACCTCCTGTACTTCGTCAACGTCGACAAGGTCGCGCACACCCTGACGATCGCCCCCGAGAAGACCAAGCCCTACGTCCTGCACCCGGTGCACCTCGGCGCCGGGGCGGCGGATCCACGGCCGGCCGCGAGCGCGAGCTACGATGCCGCGACCGGGTCGTTCACGATCCCGCCGCGCACCACGGTGGTGTTCGTCGCCAACTGAGCAGCACCTGGTATCTCGCGCGTGTGAATTTGACCGGTGGATCCCGCAAGGACGGCGACGCGCAGCGCAGCGGCGCGGGCTGGGCTACGGCGCGAGACAGATTCCCAGGCCGGGTGGATCGGGCGCCGGCCAGTCGTGGGGATGGCACTGCCGGTCATCGCGATACGGTGGTGAACAGACGAGCGACGAGCCCAGACCCGCGTCCGCAAGCGCGCGTGTTCGTGGTCTCCCGAGCGGCCGTTTCGGCGCCGTGGATGGGATTTGGCTCGGCAGTAGGAGCGCCGGGTCAGATCTTCGCCGGCCAGGTCGCGCCGACCTCCTGAAACCGGGCGCGCACCGCGGCGACCACCGCCTCCGGCAGCGCGCCGCCCGCCACCAGCGCGGCGTTATGGCACAGGTGGGCGATCTGCCGCGTCCCGACGATCGCCGACGAGACTCCGGGGAAGTGCGCGGCGAACCGCACCGCGAGCTCGTCCCACGCCAGCTCGCCGCGGTCGAACTGGAGCTCCTGCCAGCGCACCCAGTACTGCTCGACTTCTTGCCCCTCCGGGCGGCGCTCGAAGCGCCACGGCGCGTTGGCCAGCGGTCGCTTCGCGATCACGCCCAGCCCCGCCTGATGGGCGCGCTCGATCACCGCCGCCGCCCGTTGATCGCAGAGGTTCCACGACAGCTGCAGCGAATCGAACTGGCCGCTGTCCGCCGCCCACGCCAGGGCCTCGTTGTCGCCGGAGTAGGCGGCGCAGCGGATCTTGCCGGCGCGCCTGGCGTCGTGGAGCGCGGTCACGACGTCGCCGCGCTCCAGCACGTCGATCGGGCACGAGTGCAGGTGGACGATGTCGATCCGGTCGGTGGCGAGCAGGCCGAGCGCGCGATCGATCCCGCGCCGCACGCACTCGCCGGTCCAGTCGGCGACGCCGTCGACGCCATAGCCGACCTTGGTCGACAATACGGCCGCGTCGCGCACCGGCGCGAGGTACCGGCCGATCCGCTCCTCGGAGAGCCCGTAGCTGCGCGCCGTATCGATCAGCGTGACGCCGCAGTCGATCGCGGTCCGCAGCAGCGCCTCGACCTCGATCTCGTCGAGCGTGGCCGCGCCGATCTCGCCGGCCCCGAGGCCGAGCGCGGAGACCGAGAGACCCGTCCGGCCGAAGGGGCGCACAGGGAGCTGGCTCATGGCGGCAGCATAAAGCAATACCCGGACAATGCATCACTCATGATGAACGAGACTCTCCGAATAGACGTTACCGGCCAGGCGGCACGGGGCAAACGGGATACCACCCAGGCGGCACGGTCAGCGCGCGAGGCGCTCGAGCAGCACGGCCCGGCTGGCGGCTGCGACCGTGACCGATCCGCTGTGCACAACATACACAATTCCGCTATAGGCGTCACGCAACGCCTGACCATCGGAAAACACCGTTGCGACTGGAACTACCGCCCCGGCCGGCACGTCGAGCGCGACGATGACACGATCATCGACGCGAGCATCGCGCGGGGTGTCGACGCGGCTGAACACGTAGGGTCGCGCCAGGAGCCGCGCATGGACCCCGCGCGCCAGCGCGACGTGGCGCGCCCGGAAGCTACCGAGCGCCCGCCAGTGCGCCAATACAGCCTCGTCGATGTGGTCCCAGTTCATGTCCGAGCGCGTCGCCTGCTGCCGATCGGTCGCCGGCGCGATGCCCGGTGGCCGCGCGGTCTCGTCGCCGTAGAAGATCTGCACGCCGCCCGGCGCGAGCAGCAGCACGTTGCCGGCCTCGATCAGGTGGGTCCGGTCGAACAGCTCGGTGTCGTGCGAGGACACGTAGTTCAACATCTGCGCCGGCCGGCCGTGCTGGAGCGCCGCGTACTCGGTGAACATTGCGTCGAGCGCGGCGGGGCCGCCGGCGATCGCCTGCGCCGCGCGCTGCTGGAACTCGAAGTTGATCATCGCGTCGAACCCGGCGTCGTGCAGCGGGCCGCGCGCCGGGCCGTGGCCCCAGAACTCGCCCACCATCCAGAACGGCGCGTCGTCGATCTTGCCCTGCGGGTGCGCCGCCTTCCACGCGGCCAGCGCCGAGATCGCCGCGCGCTTGAGCTCGGCCCACGCCTCGGGCTCGACGTGCTTGACCGTATCGCAGCGAAACCCGTCGATCCCGTAGCTCCGCACCCAGTCGGTCAACCACGCGATCAGGTAGCCGCGCACGGTGGTTCCGGGCAGGTCGACGGCGCGGGTGCCGGCCTTGTGCTGGAGGAACAGCGGCAGGGTGACGGCGTCCTTGCTCTCGGTCCGGAAGTCGGGGAGGTACGCGAGCTGCTTGGTCAGCTCGTCGCGGCCGCCGTCGAGGTAGCCCGGCAGCCCGGCGCGCACCCAGGCGCGGCCCCACCAGTCGCCGAACCGGAAGTTATTGTAATCGATGAACTGGTGGTAATCGGCCAAGGTGGCCTTCTCGGCCCCCGGCCACAGCACCGGGACGCCGAGCTGCCGCGCCGTCGTGATGTCGAGGTAGCCCGGGTGGTTCATCACGACGTCGAACAGGATCCGGATGCCGCGGGCGTGCGCGGCGTCGACCAGCGCGCGCAGATCGTCGGGCGTGCCCATGTTCTGATCGAGCAAGGTGTAATCGAGCGCGTAGTAGCCGTGATAGGCGTAGTGCTTGAACTCCTTGTCGCCGCCGACGACCCAGCCGTGGATCTGCTCGTACGGCGCGGTGATCCACAAGGCGTTGACGCCGAGCTGGTCGAACCAGCCCGCGGTGAGCTTCTGGGTCAGGCCGCGCAGATCGCCGCCATGGAACGTCGCGACGTCGTCCTTGGGCGCCGCTTCCCGCGTGCGGCCGTAGCTCCCGTCGTTGCTCGGATCCCCGTCGACGAACCGATCGGTCATCACGAAGTAGACGATGGGGTTATCGGCGAAGCTGCCGGGCACCCGCACCACCGCCTGCGGCGCCGGCGGTGCCACCCCCGCGGGTGCGGCCGGCGGCGGCGGGGCACCGTGGCAGGCCGTCGCGACGAAGGCGGCGAGCAGCGCCCCCCGGCGTGGCGACCACGCGGGCAGGTGCATCATGGATCCAACATCGTCTGACGAGCTTCGTTGATTCTTCACCTTCGATGTCCTGTGGCGGGCCCGGCGAGTGTGCGCGATGAAACATCGGCTCACCAGCCCTGTTGCGTTTTTCAACTTCGATCTGCACGAGCGGTGATCGAGCGCGCACGATGAACCGCGGGCGAACCAGCCAGTTGCTTTTTGCAACGCGCTCCCTCCCCTGGATCGTCGAGGCAGGACGGTGATGCCCGTGCAGGCATGCTAGAAAGGCGGCCAGACACGCGCGGCGGATTGGCTTCGCTCGATCCCTGCGGAAGGACCCACCATGAAGGTATTCAGCAAGCACCCCCGCCCGGCTGCTGGTCTCGCCGGCCTGGCGACCTGCGCGCTCCTGGTCGCGGCCGGTGCCGGCTGCGCCAAGCTGCCCGACGAGGGTCCCGTCGCCCCGGGCCAGGTCTACGTCCAGGATCTGAACCGCACCGCGTTCGTCCAGCTGTTTGAATGGAAGTGGACCGACGTCGCCAAGGAGTGCGAGAGCTACCTCGGGCCCAAGGGGTTCGCCGCGGTCCAGATCTCGCCGCCCAACGAGCACGCGTGGATCACCACCGGCGACGGCGCGCCGTTCCCCTGGTGGATGCGCTACCAGCCGGTCAGCTACAGCCTCGATCGCAGCCGGAGCGGCACCCGCGCCGAGTTCATCGACATGGTCAACCGGTGCAACGCCGTCGGCGTCGGCATCTACGTCGACGCGGTGTTCAACCACATGGCCAGCGGCGCGTCGTCCACCTCGAGCTCGGGCAGCGATCCGTGGGGCAACGAGAGCTTTCCGCGCGTGCCGTATGGCGTGAGCGACTTCCACACGACGTGCAGCGTCACCAACTACCAGGACGCCAACAACGTCCAGAGCTGCCAGCTCTCGGGCCTGCCGGATCTCAACACCAGCTCCGCCTACGTGCGCGGCAAGATCGAGGATTACCTCGTCGACCTCGCCAACCTCGGCGTCAAGGGGTTTCGCGTCGATGCCGCCAAGCACATGAACCCGACCGACGTGGGCGCGATCGTCTCCGCCGTCAACGCGCGGGTCGCGACCCGGCCGTTCTGGTTCCTCGAGGTCATCGGCGCCTCGGGCGAGGCCGTGCAGCCGAGCCAGTACTTCGGCATCAGCGACTCGCAGGCGACCGTGACCGAGTTTGCGTTCGGTCCGCAGCTGTTCGGCAAGTTCGCCGGCAGCGGCAAGCTCGCCGACCTGCGCACGTTCGGCGAGACCTGGGGGCTGATGCCGAGCGGCAAGGCCGTCGCGTTCACCGACAACCACGACGTGCAGCGCGGCCACGCCGGCGGCGGCAGCTTCCTCACCTACCACAACGGCCCGACGTACGATCTCGCCAACGTGTTCATGCTGGCGTGGCCGTACGGCTACCCCGTGATCATGTCGAGCTACGCGTTCAACACCACCACCGCGTTCGATACCAGCTTCGGCCCGCCGTTCGATCCAAGCACCGGCGCCACCCGCGGCCCGTGGGATGGCGGCGTCACCCAGCCGGCGTGCTTCAACCAGACCGTCGGCGGCTGGGTCTGCGAGCACCGGTTCCGGCCGATCGGCAACATGGTCGCGTTCCGCAACGCGACCATCGCCAACTTCGTCGTCACCGACTGGTGGGACAACGGAGGAAACCAGATCGCGTTTGGCCGCGGCAACAAGGGGTTCGTGGTCATCAACAAGGAGAGCACCAGCCTCACCCGCAGCTTCAAGACCAGCCTGCCCGCAGGCCACTACTGCGACGTCATCTCGGGAGAGTTCACGCCCGCCGCGGGGACCACCGCCGCCGCGTGCGCCGGCACGGTCGTGACCGTCGACGCGCAGGGCAACGCGACCATCACGGCGGGGTCGTTTGGCGCCGCGGCGATCCACACCGACGCCATGCTGGACGGCACGGGGACCCCGCCGCCGCCGCCCACGACCATGACGGTCATCTTCAACGAGATCGCCAACACGAACTTCGGCCAGAACGTCTACGTCACCGGCAGCATCGCCGAGCTGACGACCTGGAGCACCACGAGCGCGTTGCCGCTCACACGGATCTCCGGCAGCGGGACGCTCGGCAACTGGCGAGCCACCGTGACGCTGCCGGCGAACACCGCCCTCGAGTACAAGTACATCATCAAGGACGGCGCCGGGACCGTGACCTGGGAGTCAGGCGCCAACCGCACGCTCACCACCGGGGCCGGCGGCACCACGCAGAGCACGAACGACACCTGGAAGTAGCTGCGGGGCGGGCCTGTGTTGTCTCGGTCACGGCCGGATCGGCCGGATCTGGAAGATGTCGGAGGTTAACCCACGAACACGTATGGCGATCTTCGAGCATCGCTGCGCCCCCGGGTAGCTTATTCTGCGCCCATGGAGACCCGAGATGCGCCTCGTGCAGCGGCGCACGTCGTATTCGAGCTTTGCCGGCGAGTTCCCGAGGGCGACGGCACCGACCGGGCCGGGGACGCTCGATGATGCTGCTGCGGGCCCTCGTCGTGCTGCTCGCCGTCTCGGGCTGCAGCGAGTCCCTGTTCGGCACGAACGGCAACCCGGACGGCGGCAGCAGCAGCGGCAGCGACAGCGGCGACGCCGCCCCTGTCCCCGACACGTGCTCGGCCCCGTGCCTCGCCGACGCGACCGCGAACTTCGACGGCACGCTGAACGGCACCAACGACCGCTGGAGCTACTTCGACGATAACCGCGATCGCACGTGGGCGCCGATGACCCCCGTCGCGGGGGCGATGGTCGGTGCGGTCAACAACCGGATCGAGCGGTGCGCCGACAAGGCGTCGTCCGCCGCGTGCGCCGGGCTGCCCGGTGCGTTGCTCGTCACGTCGAGCGGGACCTCGAGCAAGGCCGATCCGGCGCTTGTCTACACGTCCCCCGACGCCCGGGTGATCCAGCTCGTGCTGCACGCGAACATCCCGAGTGACAGCGTCGCGCACCGCGTCCGCCTCTACCGCAACAGCCGCGAGGACGTCCTGTTCACCGCCACCGCGGCGCCGGGCGCGACCGTGGCACAGACGGTCACCGTCGACGCGCTCGCCGGTGATCGGTTCCTGATCGCGCTCGAGCCGACCAGCGCACAGGGCGGCGCCGCCGCCCTCGAGTTCTTCGTCCTCGACGCGAAGCAGACCTTCCCGATGACCTGTCAGCTGGCGCTCACGTTCACGGACGCCACCATCGGCACGACCACCGTCGACAACCTGTGCGGCGCGGGGTTCACGTACCTCCTCGATACCCAGCCCACCGCGCCGGTGCTCGTCTCCATGGGTCCCTACACGGAGGAAGCCAACGGCCTCTACTTCGAGCACCCCTACTACCTCGCCGGATCCCAGGCGCTCGGCGGGGGCGACCGGACCGTCCAGTTCTGGGTCCGGAACCTGGCCCCCACCGCCTTGAAGGCGTGGGCCTTCTCCGACGTCGACGAGACCACCGGACACGGCCTCGGCATCCGGTTCGCCAACCCGTCCATGAGCAACTCGAGCATCAAGCTCGAGGCCGCCGTCGTCAACGCGACCAGCCCGGTGACCTACGCCTTCCAGGGCATCGACATCTCGTCCCCGCTGTCATGGCACTTCGTGCGCATCATTCACGCGGGTGGCATGGTCACGTTCTGCCTGGACGGCACGCAGATCACGCGCGCTCCCCTCCCCACCCCCGCGGCGCCCGGCCGCGTCCCGGCGCTCGGCAGGAACAACCTGAGCTCGGTCGACGACTTCAGCGGCGACCTCGACGACGTACGCATCTTCTCCGGCACCCTGCCCTGCAACCCATAAGGCCGCTACCGGGACGTAGTCGCGCGGCTGCGGCGCAGCACCGAGTCGATCGTGACGGTGAACAGCAGCACGCCGCCGGTGACCATGAACTTGCTCCCCGAGCTCAGCGACAGGAGGTCCATGCCGTTCGAGATCGACTGGATCACCATCGTGCCGAGCAGCGCCGCCCACATCGAGCCGCGGCCGCCGAACAGGCTCGTGCCGCCGATCACGGCGGCCGCGATCGCGTTGAGCAGCACGGGACCACCGCCGGCCGACTGGTTGACCGCGTACAGCCGCGACGCGCCGAGGATGCCGCCCAGCGCCGCGAACATCGACGACAGCACGAACACCAGGATGCGCACGCGCTGCACGGGCATGCCGGCGCGCCGCGCCGCCTCGGCGTTGCCACCGATCGCGTAGATCATCCGGCCGAACCGGACGCGCCGCAGCCCGAAGTCCATCACGATCACGGCTCCCACCAGGAACAACAGGCCCGAGCTGATGCCACGATCGGCTTCGAGCACGACGACCGCGAGGATCGTGAACGCGCTGATCGCACCGGCCCGGATCACGACGAACGCCATCGGCGGTACCGTGAGGCCGGCGGCCCGGCGGCGGCGATGGGTCACCAGCGGCCCCAGCGCGACGTACGCGATGAACAGCGCGGCGACCACGTAGGCCGCGGTGCCGGTGAAGAACGTCCCGGCGAGCGACGCGATGAACGGATCAGGGAGGTTGACCGTGCCGGTCTTGCCGAGCACGAGCAGGAGCGCACCCTGCCACGCGATGAGGCCGGCGAGGGTCACGACGAACGACGGGATGCCGAACCGCGTGGTCCACACGCCGTGCAGCGTTCCCACCGCCATCCCCGCGACCAGGCCGAGCCCGACGGCGACCGGCCCCGGAAGGTCCGCCTGGACGTTGAGCATCGCCATGATCGCGGCGCACAGGCCGCTGACGATGCCGGCGGAGAGATCGATCTCGCCGAGCAGCAGCACGAGCACGATGCCGACCGAGATCATCCCCCCGGACGCCATCTGCAGCGTGAGGTTGACCAGGTTGAACGGATTCAGGAACACGTGGTGGGACGCGACCTGGAAGATCGTCCCGATGACGATCAACCCGACGATCACCGGCAGCTGGCCGATATCACCTTGCCGCAGGCGGCGGCCGTACTCGGCGACAAACCCGCCGATCCCCCCGCGCTCCTCGATCACCCGCGGATCGTGCTCGAGCGTACTGCTCATGATGCCGGTCCGGCTTTCTCCGACGACGTCGGGTGGTCCTTCGTGGCCGCCGCGTGATCCTCGCCGCTCCCGGGCACGGCGCCCGTCATGAAGGCGACGAGCTGCTCGTGGCTGGTCAGCTTGGCGTCGTAGGTGCCGACCCACCGTCCGAGCCGCAGCACGGTGATCCGGTCGGCGACCTCGAACACGTTGGCCAGGTTGTGGCTGATCAGCACGACGCCGAGGCCCTGACCGCGCAGCCGCTTGATGAGCTCCAGGACCTCGTGGGTCTGCGCGACCCCGAGCGCCGCGGTCGGCTCGTCGAGCAGCACGACCTTGTTGTCGCCCAGGACCGAGCGCGCCACCGCGACCGACTGGCGCTGCCCTCCGGACAGCGACGCGATCGGGATGCGCACGCTGGGGATCTTGACCGACAACCGGCGCAGCACCTCGACGGCGCGGCGCTCCATCGTCATCTCGTCCATGACCGCGAGCGGCCCCAGCCGGCCCAGCGCCCCGCCGGCCGTCAGCTCGTGGCCGAGGAACAGGTTGGCGACGACGTCCAGGTTGTCGCACAGCGCGAGATCCTGGTAGACGGTCGCGATGCCGAGCGCCGCCGCCTCGTTGGGCGAGCCCACCGTGACCTCGCGGCCCTGCCACCGGACGGTGCCCGCGTCGGGGCGATAGATCCCCGAGATGACCTTGATGAGCGTCGACTTGCCGGCGCCGTTGTCACCGACGAGCGCGACGACCTCGCCGGCCGACACGTCGAACCGGACCTCGGTGAGCGCCTGCACGGCCCCGAACCGCTTGCTGATCCCCCGCAGCTCGAGAAGCGGGGGGCCCGGCGTGCCTGAGCGGGCCAGTGACGTTCGCTCCGCGTGTGCCGTGGCCATGGCGGCGCCGGCTACTTGATATTCGCCGCGGCGCAGGCGTCTTCGTAGCCCTTGCAGATCTTGGCCACCGTGTCCGGGCCGTAGAACTTGTCCTTGACCACCGTGTCGGCGACCGACTGGGTCACGCCACCGCCGGCGGCGCTGACCGCGACCGGCACCAGCAAGATCGACGCGACGTCGGCGGTGCCGTTGTTGACCTTGCCGTTGACCAGGCCGGCGGGCGGCTGCTGGGCCTTGAACAGCGCACACGCGAGCTCGGCCGTCTTCTCGGCCTGTGGCTGGATCCGCTTGTAGACGGTCGCGTACTGCTCGCCGGCCAGGATGCGCTGGATCGCGGCGAGCTCGGCGTCCTGCCCCACCGTCGGCTTCTTCTTGGGGTCGATCCCCGCGGCCTTCATCGCGGCGATCGCGCCGCCCGACGTGCCGTCGTTGGCCTGGTAGGCGGCGTCGAACCCGTCCTTGCCGATCTTGGCGATGAACTGCTCCATCAGCTGCTGCGCCTCCTCGGGCTTCCAGTTGGCCGCGGCGTCCTCCTTGACGACCGTGACCTTGCCGTCGAACACGCTGTGCGCGCCCTGCTTGAACAGGGTCGCGTTGTTATCGGTCGGCGAGCCGTTGATCATCGTGATCTTCGGGTTGGCGACGCCGTCCTTGGTCAGCTTGTCGAGCAGCGCCTGCGCCTGCAGCTTGCCGACCCCCTCGTTATCGAACGAGACATAGAAGTCGGGGGACGAGCCGCCCTTGATCAGCCGGTCGTAGCTGATGACCGGGATCGACTTGGCCTTGGCGTTCTTCACGATGGCCCCGGCGGCGTCGCCGTCGACCGGATCGAGCACGAGCACCTTCACGCCGCGGGCGATCGCGGCCTCGGCCTGCTGCTGCTGATCGGCGGCCACCTGATTGGCATTGGAATACACCACGTCGATGCCCGGACAGAGCTGCTTGAACTTCGCCTCGAAGAACGGGTGATCCGCGGACTCGTAGCGGGTGGTCTGTGACTCGGGCAGCAGCAAGGCAATGCTGCCGGTGGCGCCGCCGGCCGCGCCACCCGCGCCGGCCATCCCGGCCGAGCTACCTGTACCGGCCGTACCGGCCGCGCCACCGTTACCGGTCTTGTCGCCCTTCTTGCAGCCTGTCACCGCCGCCGCGGCGACGAGCGCAACCGAGATCGAAACGAGCGAGATGGACAGTTTCATGAGGATGTCTCCAGCGCCAGATCAGGGCGATTACAACTGACCCTATGGCGCTCGCCGCCCGGGATCAACCGAAGTACGCGGCGATCGCGGGGAAACCGTACGACAATCGCGATCTCGGCCGCGCCCCGCTCAGCTCGCCCGGCGGTAGGGAGCCCCGGGCAACGCGTCGATGGTGCGTGAAAACGACTTGCCTTCCGCGTCGAACAGGTGGGACGCCCCGGCGGCGAGCCCGAGCTCGACGACCTCGCCCGGCTTCTGCAGGCTCGTCCCCTCGATCCGGCACAGGATCAACCCGTCGGTCTTGACGAGCTGGAGGTATACCAGCGCGCTCTCCCCGAGGTTCTCCACGAGCACGACCTCGCCGCGGACGCGGCTGAGCTCGGCTGAGCCCTTGGCCTCGGCACTGGCACTGGCCTCCGTCATGAGCTGCAGGTGCTCGGGCCGGACCCCGACGGTCACCTCGCTGTCCTTCGCGGCGCGCGTCGCATCGACGGCCACGATCGCCGAGGTCCCATCGCGCAGCGCCACCCGCGCCCGCGTGGGCTCGGCGGAGACCAGCGTGCCGGGCAAGAAGTTCATCTTGGGCGACCCGATGAAGCCGGCCACGAAGCGGTTGGTCGGGTGGTGGTAGAGCTCGAGGGGCGCCCCGACCTGCTCGATGCGCCCGGCGTCGAGCACGACGATCCGGCTCGCCATCGTCATCGCCTCGACCTGATCGTGGGTGACGTAGACGATCGTGGTCTTGAGATCGCGGTGCAGCTTGGCGATCTCGATCCGCATCTGGACCCGCAGCGCCGCGTCGAGGTTGGACAGCGGCTCGTCGAACAGGAACACCTTGGGCTGGCGCACGATGGCCCGCCCGATCGCGACGCGCTGGCGCTGCCCGCCCGACAGCGCCTTGGGCTTGCGCTCGAGGAGCGGGCCGATCTGCAGGATGTCGGCGGCGCGCTGCACGCGCTCGCGCACCTCGGGCTTGCCCATGTGGGCGAGCTTGAGCGAGAACGCCATGTTGTCGTAGACCGACATATGCGGATAGAGCGCATAGCTCTGAAACACCATCGCGATCCCGCGCTCGGCGGGAGGCAGATCGTTGCAGCGCTTGCCTTCGATCGAGATCTCGCCCGCCGTGATCGTCTCGAGGCCGGCGATCAGGCGCAGCAGGGTCGACTTGCCACACCCCGACGGCCCGACGAACACCACGAACTCGCCGTCGCGGATGGTCAGGCTGACGCCATGGATGATCTCGACCGTGTCGAACGATTTACGAACGTCGCGCAGGACCACTTCCGCCATGGGGAGCTCCGGAGGGATGTGAGGGCCGCCGCGGATGGGACCACAGCCGGTTGTCACGGTTCAAGGCGATGGACGAGGCGATGCAGGCGCGATGGACGAGCCGTCATGCGAACGTGCGAATTCCCGGCGGGGGCAGGCGGGGCGGTCGCGACGCCGGATATAGTGGCGGTGCATGCTGTCGCGCATCGGGACCGTGCTCGCCGCCGGAGTCGCGCTGCTCCTCGTCTTCCAGCTCTACGTCGGCGGCAACGCGCTGCTCGCGGCGGCGGTCGCCGGCGGCCTCGGGCTGGCGATCTTCGTCTACACCGCACGCCGCGGCTACACGTATCGCTACCTGTTCCCCGGGCTCGCCGGGATCACGCTGTTCGTCGTGCTCCCGCTCGTCTACACGGTGTGGATCGGGTTTACCAATTACAGCGCGAAGAATCTGCTCACGTTCGAGCGCGCCACCGAGGTCCTGCTCGGTGAGGTCTATCTGCGTGACACCGTGCGTTATCAGTTCACGTTGCACGCCGATGGCGCTGGCTTCCGCCTGGTCTTGCGCACCGATGAAGACGAGCCCAGCGACGGCAGCGGCGGCTCCGAGACCGGTGTCAACGAGTCCGGTCTCCCCGGCGCCCCCGCCACCGGATCGGCCGGGTCTGCCGCCACCGGGTCCGCCACCACCGGGTCCGCCGGGCCGTCGATCGCCGGATCCGCCGGCGCGCCCCCGCCACCGGGCCCGCGGCCACCGACCGCGTTTGTCTCGCCCATCCTGCCGCTGACCGGCACCGCGGCGCAGCGCGTGACCGTTGTCCCGCTCGCCGGTTCCGGGTTCTCCCCGGGCGAGGAGTTACCCCTCAAGGACGTCATCGCGCACCGCGACGCGATCAAGGCGATCACCGTGGCGTTCCCGGACGGCACCGCCGCGGCGATGGCCACGCTGCGCGAGTTCACGCCGTATCAGGCGCTCTACCTGCAGAACCCCGACGGGACGCTCACCAACCAGAAGACCAAGGAACGGCTGACGCCCAGCCAAACGACCGGCTTCTACGAGACCGCCGCCGGCAAGCTGGTGGAGCCGGGGTTCCGGGTAGCCGTGGGCGGTGACAACTATGCGCGGGTGTTCACCGACGCGAAGTTCCGGGGCCCGTTCCTCCGGGTGTTCGCGTGGACCGTGGTGTTCGCGGGGCTCAGCGTGCTGATCACCGCCACGCTGGGGATGATGCTCGCGGAGCTCCTCAGCTGGGAGCGCCTGCGGTTCGCCGGCGTCTATCGCGTGCTCCTGTTCCTGCCCTACGCGGTGCCCGGGTTCATCTCGATCCTGGTGTTCAAGGGCCTGTTCAATCGCAACTTCGGGGAGATCAACCTGATCCTCGACGCGTTGCTCGGGATCCGGCCCGACTGGACCGGCGACGCGATCCTGGCCCGGATCATGATTCTGATCGTCAATACCTGGCTCGGATACCCGTACTTCATGCTGATGTGCATGGGGCTCCAGAAGTCGATCCCTCACGATCTCTACGAGGCCTCGGCGCTCGCCGGAGCGGGACCGCTCACGAACTTCTTCCAGATCACGTGGCCGCTGATTCGCAAGCCGCTCACGCCGCTCCTGGTGGCGTCCTTCGCCTACAACTTCAACAACTTTGTCCTGATCTTCCTGCTCACGAAGGGAAAACCCGACTTCCTCGATACCGCCGCGCCCGCCGGCGAGACCGACGTCCTGGTCACGTACACGTACCGCACCGCGTTCGACGAACACAGCTTCGGGCTGGCAGCGGCGATCTCGACGATCATCTTCGTGATCGTCGCGATCCTGTCGGTCTTGAACCTCCGGCTCACCAAGACCGCCGCCTCCGACAGCCGCTGACCGGGCCGACGCCCGCAGGAGCTCCCATGCCGATCGTCGCCAGCAGATCTCACCGGTGGCGCGTGGTCGCCGCCCACGGCTTCCTCCTCGTGTTCCTCCTGTTCACCCTGTTCCCGCTCTTGATGGTGATCTCGATCTCGCTCCGCCCCGGCAACTTTGCGTCGGGCTCGCTGCTCCCCGAGCACATCAGCTGGGAGCACTGGAAGCTGGCGCTCGGCATGTCCTACACGGACGTCGACGGCAAGCTCGTCACGCCGCCGTTTCCGGTGCTGCGCTGGCTGTGGAACTCGGTCAAGGTCGCGACCGTGGCCGCCAGCCTCATGCTCCTGCTGTCGACCACGGCGGCCTACGCGTTCGCACGGCTGCGGTTTCGCTTCAAGGCGCTGACGCTCAACGCCATCCTGCTACTCCAGATGTTCCCGCCGGTGCTCACCTTGATCGCGTTCTACGCCATCTTCAACATGCTCGGTGACCACGTGTCGTGGCTCGGCATCGACTCGCTGGCCTCGGTCATGCTGGCCTATCTCGGGCTGATCTCGCTGCACATCTGGACCATCAAGGGCTACTTCGAGACCATCCCCTCCGAGATCGAGGAGGCCGCGCGCGTCGACGGCGCCAGCGCGTTTCAGGCGTTCCGCCGGGTGCTGCTCCCGATGGCGGTGCCGATCCTGGCCGTCGTGTTCATCCTGGCGTTCATCAGCAACATCATCGAATACCCCATCGCCTCGATCTTGCTCGTGAGCGTGGACCAGATGACACTCGCCGTCGGATCGAACCAGTATCTCTACCAGCAGCACTACCTGTGGGGCGACTTCGCCGCCGCCGCGGTGCTCAGCGGGCTGCCGATCACCGTGGTGTTCTTGCTCGCGCAGCGCTGGATGGTCTCGGGGCTGACCGCCGGCGGCCTCAAGGGCTGACCGGGCCGGCCCGATAGCTCAGTTGTACCACCACTCCGCCTGCACGCCGGTCGTCAGGCCAAAGTTGGCGTTGGCATATGCGGCACCGCCGACCTGCCCCTTGACGGCGTCGTTCCAGAACGCCGTCGTCACGAACGCGCGGATCTCGGGGCGATCCCAGAAGCCCATCCCGGCGCGGATCAGCGGCGCGACGGTCAGCTTGCCGACGAAGCCGGTGCTGGAGTTGGCGGTCTGTGACTGGACGATGTCGACGCCACCTTCGACGGCGATCCCGGTGTGCTTGGTGAAGTTGTAGACCGGACGGGCGCCGAAGGAGACCCACAGGTTGCCAAGGGAGCTGTCGGTCGTGCCGGGCGCGTTGCCATCCTTGTTATCGAGCTGCACGACGCCGGTCCACATGATCGAGAACTTGGGCGTGGGCTGGATCATGGCGCGATCGACCAGGCGCCACAGCCAGCCGTTCTTCTTGATGCCGTTGTCGATCCCGCTCGACATGTTGGCCGCGCCGCCGATGCCAAACTCCGTCGAGACCTCGTTGAAACCACCCAGGATGGGGTGGAAGAAGAACACGCCACCGCCGATGCCGCTGCGGTCGGTGCCGCTCTGGCTGTTGAGCATGCTATTCAGGCTGCCGCGCGTGGCGAACGTGGGGATCAGCCAGAACTCGAGGGTGCCGGGCCCGGCTGGAACATCATAGAGACGCAGGTCGATCGTGTTCTTGACGAGCCGGCCGACGTCGGACATCGGATCCCCCATGTTGTACTCCTCCGAACCACCCAGGTAGGCGACGGCCAGCTTGCTCTTCTCCCCTACCTTGAGATCCTCGAACCCGCCCCCATAGCCGCTCATGTCGTGGAAGAAGAAGTCGATGATGTGAACGTCCTTGCGGCGATAGAATCGCTGGCCGGCCCAGAAGCTCATCTCCGGGGCGGCATCGATCACGTGCCCGGCCTGGACGTAGGCCTCGCGGAGCGCGAACGCGTTCAGCGTATCGAACGTCGAGTTGCGCGGCGCCACGAACGCCAGCTTCATCGCCGACTTGAGCCAGGCGCCGTCGTTCTTGTCGGGGTTGAGCCAGTTGAAGATGAGCCCGAACTCGCCGTAGGTCTCCGTCTCGTTGCCGAGGCGATACTTGCTGTACGCCCCCGGGGCCTGGAACGCGTCGGCATCGCCGCCCTTGGAGTTGATGGCGAAGCCGGCGCGGAAGTAGCCGGTGGGCTCGATGAACGGCTTCATCCCCTGGACCATCTGGCGCACCTGCTCGAGCTGCTGCTCGGCGAGCGGGCTGTTCTCGGCCATCGTCTGCGACGGCGGCTGCTCGGCCGGCGCCGGGGCCGCCGGCTGGTCCGCCGGAGTGCCCTGTGCATGGGCCTGGCTCGCCGCGGACAACGCGAGGCCGACCGTCAGCGCGGACCAGGTGGGGAGCCAGGTGGGGAGGGGGCAGATCTTTCGATGGCGCGTGGTTGTTCTCATATCGTCCGTTGCTCAACTGAATGATGAAGCCAGAGGGGATGAAGCCGGGACGTCGCTGCGCGACGTGTTCTGCGAACGACACAGCGCAGCCCACCCACGCGCATGGGAACACACGCGATCACGGTACACAAGAGCCAAACACACCATACGCGCGGCGTGTTGCGTAGTCGGGCTGCCGAGATCGCCTCTCGGAGGCGGCGGCACGACCGCCGCGGTCATGGGCGGCGACGGCGACGGCTACTGCGTTTTGATGCGCTGCGCCGCGGCGTCGAGCGCCTCTTTGGGCTTCTGCCGGCCCTGCGTGATGTTGCCAAGTGCCGACTCCATCGCCGACCAGAACCGGCTCATCTCCGGGAGGCTGGGCATCAGGAGTCCGTTCTTGATGTTCTGCATCGTCGCGGCGATCAGCGGGTCGGCCGCGCGCGACTTATAGAACTCCTTGTGCGCCGTCACGCCCAGCGAGACGTCGCTGTCGAGGGTCTTGAGCCCGTCCATGGTGAGCAGGTAGTTCTCGATGAACTCCACCGCCAGCTCCTTGTTGGTGCTGGCGCGGTTGATCATCGCGCCCTGCACGCCGATGAACACCTTCGAGGGCTTGCCGCCGACCGACGGAATCGGCGCCACGCCAAAGTCGATCTTGGCCTTGCGCATGTTCTCCCAATCCCAGGGGCCGCTGATCATCATGGCGATCTCGCCCTTGCCCATCGCGGCAGACATCGCCGAGCCGGTCGCGCCCTTGGGCATGACGCCCGTGTCGATCAGCTTGGCGAGCATCTCGGCGCCCTTGATCGCGCCGGGGTTGTTCACGCCCACGTCGGTGGCGCTGTAGTTGCCCTTGGCGGTCCGACCAAACGGATATCCGCCGTTGGCGGCGAGCAGCGGAAACGTGAAGTACGTGTTGTTGTAGTCCCACAAGATCGCGTGCTTGCCGCCCTTGGCGAGCGTCTTGTCGAGCGTGAGCACCTCCTCGAAGCTCGCCGGTGGCTTGGCCACGAGCGCCTTGTTGTAGATGAGCCCGATCGCCTCGATGGCGAGCGGATACCCCCAGATCTTGCCGTCGAACGAGAACGCGTCCCAGCCGACCTTCTCGAACGCACTCATGAACTTGGGCTTGGGGTTGACCGGTTCGACGAGGCCGGCGGACACCCATTCGCCGGCGCGGTCGTGGGCCCAGATCATGATATCGGGCCCCTTGTGCGCGGCGGCGGCACTCTGAAACTTGCCCGTGGCATCGTCGGGATGCTCGACGACGACCTTGACCCCGGTCTTCTCGGTGAACTTCTTGCCGAGCTGGTCGAGGCCCTTGAAGGCCTTGTCGCCGTTGATCCAGATTTGCAACGTGCCCTTGTCTTCGGCGTGCGCGCGAGCGGGCGCGGCAACGAGCAGCGACAGGGCGGCCACCAGACTGACTGAACTTATGAGCTTGAACATGAGTGCGTGTACCTTCCTTCGGCGTGGTGACGGTAGAGAAAACGCCACGCGGATGCAACGTGATCCGGGGCGCCGCCCGCCACGGCGATCGGTCGCGAAACCGGTCATATGCTGTGGTGCGTCGTCTGAGGAATGGCTCGCAAGCTCGTTGAATCCGGCGGCGTCGTGCAGTATGCGGAGCCAGCCACGACCGCGCGTCGTTGTTATTGGCAACGTCGCCTGTGAGTCGAAGCGCAGTCGGCGTTCTCGATCGTCGAGGTTGGCAACGCCATGGGCATGCCGCTGCCGGCCGGCGCCTCGATCGTTGACATTGTCAACATCGTCGAGCTCGGGGCCGTCGAGGCCACGGGTCGCGCGCCGCGCCGCCGGGTCAGCGCTTGCGGCCGATCTCGTCGGCGCTGCTCGCGGTCTCTTCCGAGGCGCTCCAGTCGACGAGCTGCTCGTCCTCGACGGCCAGCGCGTTCTTCCAGTCATCCTTGCCGCCGACGAAGGTCTCGAGATCGAAGTCGGCCTCGGTCTGGCCGCGCTTGATCCGCGGGAGCCCCCCGCCGCGCTCGGGCGGCGGTTCGGCGGCCGGTACGGGAGGCGCCGCCGCGGGTGTCGCCTGCGCCTGCGGCCGGCGTGAGGTGGGCGTCGGGGCGAGCCGGCCCATCCCGGTGTTGCTCTGGCGGAACCGCTGACCCGGCACCGCGCGCGCGCGGCCCGCGGCATCGAGATCGGGCTCGGTGGCCGGGGCACCCGGCGCGGGGATGCTCGGCCCGACCGCGACCGGTGCAGGCGCGGCGACCTTCGGTTCGGCCGCCAGGGGCGGTGGCGGGCTCGCGAGCGGGATCGGCCGTGACGCCGGGGTCGGGGTCGCGGCTGCGGGTTGCGGCCGCGCGGGCAGTGCATGGGCCTGGGCCTGGGCCGGGATCCCGATCGGCGCTCCCCCGAGCGCACGCTGCGCGAGCTCCTCGATACAGCTCCAGATGATCTGCGCCGGCACGTGCTCGCACAGGTTCGGCACGCCGATCGTCTCGACGACGAGCTGCGCATCGACGCGCGGCGCGCCCACGCATGCCGTCAGGAGCCGCGCCCACAGCGGCCTCGGCAGGTTGACCGCCAGCACGTCGGGGGTGACATGCCGGATCACGTCGTCGGGGGTCGCGATCCCGAGGACGAGCGCCGATTGCAGCGCCGCGACGAAGAACGCCTTCAGGTTCACGAGCCCACCGGTTTGTTGACGCCGGCGCGCGCCGCCGCGGCGGCGATGCACTGCCAGAGCACCTCGTGCGGCAGGTGCTTGGCCAGGAGCTCCGG
>Ga0308175_100000102_pt1 | contig 67334 bp, 47 predicted proteins | sample PhyCR1_3_FD_203893 | JGI IMG/M metagenome (GOLD analysis project Ga0308175, IMG submission 203893) | Soil microbial communities from UC Gill Tract Community Farm, Albany, California, United States - DLSLS.C.R1 | ecosystem: Environmental > Terrestrial > Soil > Agricultural land | place: USA...
ACTGTCGAATGCTTTAGTGCATTGTCATCGCCTTGACGTAAAGCACGGCGACATGAAAAGCAACAACGTCAAATTCAACAAGCAAACCGGCAATTACGTGTTGCTTGATTTTGGTCTTGCAGCTATGAGTGACGAACAGCGTCGCACCTCGCTTCGTCACGCCGGGGCCATTGAATTTATGGCGCCGGAACAAAACGAAGGGCAGCTTCTTTTTCAAACCGATGTTTATGGTTTCGGTGTCATCTTGTTTGAATTGCTCGCTGGACAAGTTCCCTTTCCGCTTGGAGACGGCAGCGAGTCGGCTCGTAACGCCGTAATGCTTGCGCACATTGAATCTCCTCCGCCCGATTTAAAAGAACTTCGTCGTCGCAACCTGCCCGATAGCTGGAGCAGCGAAAAACGCGACCGCGAAATGCTGATACCGGAATGGCTTCTGAGCATGGTCTATCGCTGCCTGCGCAAAAAACCCGAAGAACGTTTTGCCAACGGCACTGAATTAGAAGAGTGGATTAATAAACATAAAGAACCCAAAAAAAAAGTGGTTAAGATTGTTCAAGTAAAACGTCATAACCTGTTGCTGCGCAAGACAGAGATAGACTTAATGAAAATAAACGAAACTTTAAAACAGGCAAATGACGATTTATTAAAAGAAAATGAAGATTTGAAAAATAATATCTCAAATGAAAGACATGGAATTATAAAGTTGGAGGAAAAAATCCGCTATTCATGGGGATATAAAGCTGCATCAATTGTATTCTTTTTATTGAGTTTAGCTATCCCTCTTTTTAAAATTCCACTTCAATTATCTATTGTACTTACAATTGGAATTGCAAGCATGTTATATTGGATCGCAATGTTTAAATTTTTTATTGCTGAATATAGAAAAGAAGCGATATCGGACGGCAATGTTGACAATAAAAAAGCTGCCGAGGAACTTATTTTCTTGATAATTCCAATTCTGTTGGCAATAGGTAGTATGTGGTTTGTTATTTCTTTGAGAGTTCCATTGGTGTTTTCTGTGCTAATTGTCTTAATATCCTCTTTGGTTGTACCATTTGTTTGTATGGTTTTCTATGCAAATAAAATAATCGATGCTCAAAAAAAAGAATTGCTGGATTCAAAAAAAATAACAATTCCAAACCTTGGTCATGACATCTATTATTTCCTTGATTCTCCTTGGTGTTTGCGTATTCATGCTCGTTACGCATTTTGCAGAAATCAAAAACACACACCGCAAGAATGGCTAAATATTATTTTGGGCTTAGCGACGTAGGACGGCAACGCGACAACAACGAGGACGCCTTTATCGCCGAGAAACTTTCCTCCGGCTGGATACTCGCTTGCGTGATTGACGGCGTGGGCGGCTACGAAGGCGGTGAAGTGGCCGCGGAAATTGCACGCAGCACCATTCGCCAACGAATACAGAACGCATCGGGAGATGTGGTTCAGATTTTACGCGATGCCTTGCTGGAAGCCAACCGCAACATCTACAATGAAAAGGCGGCTGGCAAAGGCAACAGTCAAATGGCTTGTGTACTCACGGTGGCTTTGGTGGATGCGCAGAACAACCAATTTTTTTACGCACACGTGGGCGATACACGCATGTACCTGCTGCGCGACGGATCGTTGGTAAAGGTCACGAAGGATCATTCTTTCGTGGGCTTTTTGGAAGACAGCGGACGATTGTCGGAAGCGGAAGCCATGAGTCATCCAAAGCGAAACGAAATCAACAAAGCACTTGGCTTTGATGCGCAGATTGATTTGAAAGATGACTACATCGAAACGGGCCAATCACCTTTTTTGTCCGGTGATTTGTTGCTGCTTTGCAGTGATGGTTTAACGGATTTGGTGAACAATGCGGAGATGACGAAGGTTCTCGTTTCCGCAACTTCACTTCAACAACAGGCGAAGACTTTGATTGATGCGGCAAATAACGCCGGGGGAAAGGACAACATTACGGTAGTGTTGGTGAAGAGCGACAAAAAACTGCAGAAACAACAAGCGACGAAGCCGGTGCTGGTGAAAAAAGGCGATCAGCAAGTTGATAACAAGCCTGCAGCCATCACACGAGAAGAGACAAAGCCTAAGATAGTTGAACCTGTTGCCTCAAAACCCAAAAGAAGCAACCTTGCGCTGTGGGTTCTTTTTGGTCTTTCGCTCCTGCTTGCGCTTGGCTGTTTTTGGTTGTGGACGAAGAACAGGGATTTGCAGGCTTCTCTTCCAAAACCCGCGCCGGTGGCCGTTCGCAACGCTGATGAAAAGCGTTTGAGCGACAGCCTTGGTCTTGCACACGGCTTGTTCAATTTTACCGATTCGGGCCGCCAGGCAATAACGCTTAGCGATACGCTTTTCATCCGGCAGGATTCTTTGCACGTGAACGGAAACGGTCTTGTGCTGCAAAAAGATTCCTTGTATAACGGCCCTGCTTTTGTTGTTTCGTCCAACAACAAATTTCTTTTGCTGGAGAACATTACATTCAACGGTTTTGATCCCGCCGTTGTATTGCAGGGCAAAGGGCTGCAATTAAAAAACGTGCAGTTCCAAAACAGCAAGTCACCTGTTCAGCAAAATATTTTATTGTCTTCCGATCATTCGGTCACGGCTACTTTTCGCGATACGGTTTTGTTTAAAAAAGATTCGTTACCCAAATAATCCTCCATGTCTTTTATCCGAAGCAGAAACATTGAACGGATTTTTCTTTTTGCCATTGGCGCGGTGATGCTATATCTCTTTGCGCACTTGTTCGACATGCTCAAAAAAAAGTATTTCGACGAAGTGCCCAAGCGTCTGGCCGAAGGCTCAATGATAAACCTGAATGCACCGAAGCCTGCCGAAAATCTTGCGGCGCTGTTGCAACGTGGATTTTATTTCGAAGACCCTCGCGATATTGAGCTCATTCGTGCCGTTGCATCGCAAGGTTTTAGTAGAACGCAGGAGATGGACAACATTGGTGAACTAAACAAACGTGCCTTTGAAATTTCCACCGACGATGCTTACGTGAAAGGTGGCGAATCGTTTCAAAGAAGGGCAAAGCTTTCGCGAACGCTGATTGGTTTTACCGGCAACGATTCGTTGCGTTTTGAACGAGAAAGAACCACACCGCCACGACTTCCTTCAGCAATAAATATTGGAATAGGGCAGTACAACATCAGCGGCAAAATACAAGAAGGTGAAAAGAATTTTATTGGCGGCGTACTGGTGAGGCTGCAAATGATTTTACCGCAGGACAGTGTGTACAGTGAAGAAGTGGAAGACGAAGGCCGAACCGTTGTTGATTCGACGGCAACCTTAATAAAAACATTTCGTGTTGATTCAAATAATCACCGGCAGCTTGTTTCGTTGCAAGCTTATGCAAGAACCGATAACAACGGCGGGTTTTCATTCAATGGATTGTCATCAAACAAAGCGTATGAAGTGATTCCGTTAAAACCCGGTTACCAGTTTGGTTCTTCCAAAGGCGTGCAGGATTTAAGCGAGAACGTTGCGTTCACTTTTACGCAAGTGCCGCACAAAATGAAGCTGTTTTCCACACGCGACTTCAACAACCTGCGCCGGGAAAAAGCCCTCATTGTCCGCATGCCCGAAGAAGTAACAAAATGGTATTGGACCATTGCTGTTGTTTTCTTCGCAGGCTTTTTTCTGCTGCATCTTTTTTTATCGTTTCGCTTTCCGCAAGCCGACCAGTTGTTACTTCCGCTGTTGATGTTGCTTACCGGCATTTCTTTTCTTACGCTTCTTTCCTTGCAAGATCCTTTGCGCGACCGCTTCTTTGGCCGCAGTACGTTGTTCTATTTTATTGGGGGATTATTCGGCATTTTTGTTTTGCTGTTTTTTAACTTGAAAAAGTTTACCACCGATTCAGGCTTGTATCGCTTGTTTGTTTTTAAAAACAACAGCAAAGCCGCCAACGGTTGGCCCTGGGCAATTGCTGCTATGGGTTTGTTGATGCTGACAATTTTGTTGGGCACCGGTCCTGAAGGCAGCGGCGTAAAAGTGAATCTTTTCGGTTTTCAACCCAGCGAGATCGTAAAGTTTTTAATCGTTGTTTTTCTTGCGGGCTTCTTTGCCACCAATGAAAAATTTATTTCCGAATACGGCCGCTGGCAGAAGCGCTGGCGGTTCTTCGGCTTCGCATTGATCGCCATTCTCGGCGTGTTAGGATTGTTTTTGTGGCTTGGTGATTTGGGCCCTGCAATGGTGGCTTGCTTTACTTTCATCATTCTTTTTTCCTTTTCACGCGGCGATTTTGCTTACGCTGTTGGAACCGCCGCAGTTTACGTCGTGACAATCTGGTTAACCAAGAATAACATCTTGCTTGCAACGGCAATAACCGTTGCTCTCTTGTTGTTGGCAATGGCCTTTGTGAGGAAGCAACTGACCGAATCAGCCATCATGCTGCTGGTGGTGATGGCTAGTTTTTTAATGCTTGATAAAGTGCCTTATCTCAATAAAGTTTTTCCGGGGCCTGTGCAACGTTTGGTGGATCGAAAAGCCATTTGGCAAGATCCCTGGAACAACGAAGTTTTTGGCGGTGACCAGATCGCTAACGGCCTCTGGGCCATGAGCAGTGGCGGCGTGCAGGGACAAGGCATCGGCGAAGGCTTTGCCAAAACAATTCCCGAAGCACATACCGACATGATCCTTCCGTCAATGGGCGAGGAGTTTGGCTGGGCTGGCATCATCTGCGTGTTCATTGCCTTTGTTTTGTATTTGCACCGTGCGGTTTTGATCGGGCGACAAACGGGCACGCCTTTTCTTTTTTATCTCTGTGCAGGCATTGGCATTGCAACCTTTGTGCAGTTTCTTTTGATTGCCGGTGGTTCCGTTGGCGCATTGCCGTTGTCGGGTGTTTCGCTGCCCTATATGAGTTACGGCGGTTCTTCGTTGATTGCCAACATGCTGGCTGCTGGCTTCTTGTTGTCGGCTTCTGTTGTGCAAGGTTCGACGGTGCAGATGAAATACATTTCGCGACAACAGGATCGCAACATCATGCCCGCATTAATTGCCGCATTCGTTGGTGTGATTTTGCTGGGCGTGAACGTTGGTCAATATCTTTTCAACAACAAAAAATGGGTGGTGCAACCGGCGCTTGTTGCGGACCGAAGCGGGGCACGCATGTTCAGTTACAATCCGCGCATTGCTATTTTAATGAACCGCATTGGTGCCGGAAATTTATTGGACAGAAAGGGAAGAGTGTTGGCAACGGGCAATCCCGATGCGTTTCTTCATCAACAGGATTCGCTCATTGCAGCGGGATTGAATCCAACGGCATTGCAGGCGCTTTCGCACAAGCGTCTTGACCGTTATTATCCGTTTTATGAATCCATGTTTTTTTGGGTGGGCGACATGAACACCGGTGCGTTTATGGGAAGCACAAACGGTTATTACGCAGAGTACGAACACATGGCCGAGCTGCGTGGCTTTCCCGCCCCCGAAACAAAATTTGTGGTAACGGCATCACGCTTTCGCGAGAACCGTTTTTTGCCGCAAACGGCTGTTGAAATGACGGTGGCAAAAAGAGATTTCAGTGCGCTTGCTCCTTTGCTGCTTGCGGGCATTAACAGTGCCGAAGTAGAAAAATTTAAGCAGCGCAACCGCGATGTGCAGATGACGGTGGATGCGGCTTTGCAAACGCAGTTGCAGGCTTCATTGCAAAGCCTTGACACGCTAAAAAGCAGCCGCATTTCCGTTGTGGTGATGGAAGACAACACCGGTGATGTTTTAGCCTCGGCCATGTATCCCGCGGCACCAGTGAACGAACCCGAACGAATGAGTTTGTCCAACGCAGAACTGAATCGTCTGCCTTATTTTCTCACCACAAGAGACCTTGGTTTTACCTACGCAACACAGCCGGGTTCAACAGCCAAGTTGATTACCGCATCGGCGGCGTTTAATAAACTTGGAACCGCGGCAGCGGAAAAGAAAACCATACAAGTCCGCGCCGGTGATTTGATCCGCGTAAAGAGTGAGGAGCCCGATGAAGTCGGCACCATCACCATCGAACGCGGCATCGTTAAATCAAACAACCCGTTCTTTATTCGCCTTGCCAACGAGTTGCGGTTGGAGGAAGACATGGGCGACATTTATTTGAAAGCCGGATTGTTTTTGCGCGGCGTGGGCGGCTATTTTTACGACGGTGATTTGACGGGTAATCAGCAGTGGGAAAAATGGAAAAACATCTGGCGCAAAACGGAATTCAACAGCGTTCGCTCTTACAATCCGAACGACATCAGAAGAACGAGAGGCCGCGGCGTTTCGGGCATGGCTTGGGGGCAGGGCGAGTTGATTGCAACGCCGGCTTCCATTGCACGGGTGGCATCGGCTATTGGCAACAACGGCACGCTCATGCACAGCCGTTACGTAACGAAAATTAGCGACTCGACGCTGCCGCTTGAACAAGGCGTGCCCTTGTTGAAAGACCCAGCGGCTGCGGCTTTGATGACGAAATACATGCGTGAACAAAGCGCCAGCAAAAAAGATAAGCTTGGCCTTTTGGCCGCAGGCAAAACCGGCACGCCGGAGCGCATTTTAAAGGGCGAACGCATCAACGATGGCTGGTACGTGTTTTTTGCGCCAAAGCCAAATGGCGAAGGACACGTTGTAACCTGCGTGCGCATTGAAAAAACAAAAGGTTCAAGTGTAGCCGTGCGGCTTGCGGGAACGCACGTGGTGCCGGTGTTGCAAAAATTTGGGTATATCAAAAGTTTTGAAGAAAAAATTAATCAATAATCATTGACCGTTGTTCGTTACTTGAAAATTTCTTTCGATCAACGTACAATTGCCAATGATTAGGAAAGTAAACGGGTAACAAATTATTTATAATCATGTTCGATTTTTTTAAACAGAAAGAAGATTCATCACCCGATGTAAAAGCGCTGCGGCAAAATCTTCTCCTGTTCATCAAAGACCAATTGAAAAGGTGGGAGGGCGGCGAAGGCGCAAACCTCAAAGGCTTGCAGCTTTTTCTTTCGCCTTCGGCAGAAGAAAGGCACGTGTACGAAGCGGCACTTTTTGTTGACGACCCGGACAAGTTCAAGAAGGAAGAAGTGCAGCGCATTGCCGACGATTACGCCATTGATCTTCCCGCCGATTGGACTCTTGAAGTCTTATTTGTAGAAGCCTTGCCCCCCGAAGCTGTAAAGGCGAAAGACTTGCCCGTGGCTCTGCACGTTTCTACCAAAAAGCAACCAATGCTGACGGCATTGACGACGGCTTATTTACGGGTGATGACCGGCGAAGCGGAAAAGGAGATGTATGTGTTGTCAGACAAAGGCGGTAAAGTTTGCATCGGCCGTGAAAAGCGTGTGCAAACTCCCGAAGGTTTCCTGCGCGAAAACAACGTTGCTTTTCCGTCGGAGAGCAACAACAAAAGCAACAAGTTCATCAGCCGCCAGCACGCACACATCGAATGGAACCGCGATGCCGGCGGATTTTTTCTTTACGCCGATGAAGGCGGCATTCCCCCGCGCAACAAAATAAAAGTGCAAACAGCTAACGGCGACATTATTCGTTTGCAAAGCATTCGCGTGGGTCATCATTTGCAGGAAGGTGACCAGATTGTACTGGGTGAATCGGCCCTGCTTCAATTCAGCTACAAAGAACCCGGATGACGCAGATGTAAAAGGATTGTCTGAGTTTACAGCAATCGTTCTTTTGCATTCGTTTTGGTACAAGCAAAAAATCCGTGCTCATCAGTCTAATCCGGGCAATCTGTGGTCAAAACTTGGCAGTAAATTGGCTATGTTTCTTGCATGTCGAAAGTGTTCACGATTACCGAGGGGCTGGAGAACATGGGCGCTGTTAAAACCGGCGGACAAGGCTCGGTTTACAAAGGAAAACGTACCGGTGAAATCATTACAGCCGTTAAACTGTTACCCACACCCATCGTCTCGCAAAGCGAAGACGATCCGCATTACCGCGACTTTACCAACGAAGTAAAAAAACTGCAACACGTAGCGGCAGAGCCCAATCCGCACGTGGTAAAAATTCTAAGCTACGGCGTAAGCGAAACAGGCGGCTTCCCCTTCATTGAAATGGAATACATTGAAGGCCCGGATTTGTGCGACCTGATTAAAGAATCATCCGTCTTTTCCATCAAGCAAACCGTTCAGGTGGCCGAGCAATTGGCCAATGCCCTGGCACATTGTCACAAGCTGGATGTAAAGCACGGCGACGTAAAAACAAACAACGTCAAGTTCAATCAATATACCGGTAATTATGTGCTGATTGATTTTGGTTTGGCCATTCTTTCCGACGAAGAAAGACGAACGAGTTTGCGTTATGCCGGCGCCATTGAGTTTATGGCGCCTGAGCAAAACGAAGGGCATCTGTATTTTGAAACGGATGTGTACAGTTACGGCATTGTGTTGTACGAATTACTGGCTGGCCGCGTGCCTTTCCCGTTAAACGGCAATAGCGAAACGGCCCGCAACAAAGTGATGGTGGCACACATGGAAACACCGCCACCCGAACTGCTTTCGCTCCGGCACGACAATCTTCTGCAGGCCTGGGACGAAGAAAGGCGTACCGCTGAAATGAACGTTCCGGCCTGGCTTCTTTCCGTAATTAACAAGTGCCTTCAAAAAAATCCGGAAGACCGTTTTAAAAATGGCGAAGAACTGTACGAGGCCATTGTGCAACACAGCACACAATTCGGGACAAACGAAGGCAGCGGCCTCACAGCACTGGCTTATCTTGATGAATTAAAAACACTGCAAAAACAGCTAAAGCAAAAAGAAGAAATCATCGAAGCGCTTGAAGCAAACCTTTACAAACAAACACAGGAATTGGAAGTTTTGCGCAGTAACAGTGGCGAAGCTTTTCCGTTAAAGCCAGCAAAGCGTGGCGTTTCAAAAGGCGCCTTTGTAAGCCTGATGGTGGCTACAACAATTCTTACGCTGCTAACCGTTTACTCTTTGTTTTTCCAGCATCGAACGGCGGCAACGGTTTCGAAAAACGCAACCGACAGTACTTACGCTGATAGTTCTGTGAACGTGAGCGCCGCAAAAAGAAGCTCGCAGCATTTTCCGCAAAAAAACATAGAAAAACCCGCAAGGAAAGAGATTACACCGGAGGAACTGCTTTCAAAGGAAGCTTCGGATGAGAAGGAAAAGCAAAAAGGAGACCCGGTCGTAAGCGGTGACGATAACACGAATCTGGTTGTTCGAAAAGCCGCCGACACGGTACGAAAAAAAAATGTGCAGGCAGAAGAAAAACAAGATGCGCTTGATGGGAAAAAAGAAGAAGTGAAAAAAGAAAAGGACACGACGGGCAGCAGGAATTAAACAGATAAAGATTTGGTTTTGGACTTGGCGTCGTTAAGATTTCTGCTAACGGGGTATTTCTGCAGTAGCGGTGCAGGAGCGGCAGCCGTTATCTTCTCGGCTTGCTGCGTCAGTGCCTCGTTGGCTGCATTGATGAAACTCATAGGATCGGGATTAGGATTAGGTTTTAAATCGGGGATGAAAATAGAGAGTGCTTCATATTGACCAAATCCGGCCAAAAAATTTTATCTATGCAGTATGCGAATCGTCAAGATCACCATAGCGGGCAACACATACGGCGGCGATTATTTGGGCATCAAAGACCATCACCGGATCAAGATCATCCAAAACAAACGCGGCGAGGCTCGCGTGGGCATTGCCGGGGACGGCCACAACTGGCAAGTCGTGGACACGCCGCACAACTACGGCAATCCCGCTATTTCGATCGCCATCAAAATCGTAAGTTTGAAACAATGAACAAGAAAAAGAAAAAGAAGACGTTCAGCATGAAGGACGGCCGGATCGTTGACCTTTCGGTGAAAGGCCGCCTGACCGACGACGTTTGCAATCCCTTTGCACTCCGCGATAAATGCCGCAAATGCGGAACCGAATTTGACGACACGATGGGGATAGGCGAATGCGGGAACTGCTTTTACGGGTAAAAAGAAAAAGCTGCAGCGATGCAGCTTTTTCCCCTTGTCTTAAAAAAATCTTTCTTGTTGTTCAAGGTTTGTTCGTCAGCCATCGTTTCAGTAATACCATCTTGCCGGTTGTCATTTATTCCTCCATGTGTGGACAGCGACCGTATTGCCAATCGAAAAGCTCATTAAATCTTCCCCCATAATTAACGGCCCTGAATAATTGGCCTTGGTTCGTTTCATTATTTCATCTTCGGTGCGTCCATATAATTTTACAATATGTGAATACGCTGCGAGCTTCGGTTTTATTTCAGTAAAAATTTGAGCCGCTTGTTCAGGCGTCGTGTGATGCTGTGTAATATTATATTTTGGATCCGATTTACTTAGCGTGTCAGGAGCTATCATTACTTCATGTACCAACAAATCTGCTCCTTTTGCAAACTTGATTAAGTTTTCAGAATATTTTGTATCGCCGGACAACACAACAGAACGTCCGTTGTATTCTACACGATAACCGAAAGCAGGCTTTATAACGCCGTGGTCAACCGCAAACGCAATTACTTTCACGCCATTCTTTTCATAAACGACGCCTTGCCGTATTTCGGTAACCGATAATTTACTGCCTTCTTGCGGCGCCTTATCATCTTCTACTCTTATACTGATATCGTAAGCAAAAGCCTTTTGTAAATATTCCACCATTTTAGTAGTGCCGATTGGTCCAAATACGTTAAGTGGAATTGCTCTTTTTGTTATAAGCCAACCGGTAAGCCATAAATCCGGCAAGCCAACAATATGGTCGGAATGAAGGTGCGTTAGAAACAGCGCATTTATTTTACCGTATTCCAATTTTAGTTGACGAAGCCTTTGCAGACAACCACGCCCGCCATCAAAGAGTAAGGTTTCGGTGCCAGCCTGAACAACAATACTTGGCCCGAACCTTTCCATAAGTGGTTGAGGAGTACCGGTGCCAAGCAAGGTAACTTCTATGTCAGAGACATTTGCTTTCGAACTGTCTTTATTTGTTTTGACTTGTCCAAAGCAAGCAGTAAAAAAAGACAACGTGAGGAGAGCCAAAGAAAGGCGTAGCATTATTCTTCTTGAAAGAAGTAAAGCTATGCTAATATGGTGAAAGCTACCGGCGGTTACCGCCAACACGTAAATACATGGCACCTCTTTGCCAACCTCGAAAAAAATCAGCCTTCATATTCAGCCTTTTCGTCTTCGCCTAAACCGATTGCCGTTCGGACAATCCGCCACGTTCGCTACTTCAATTGTTGGGCATTTGCTCACGCTTTCTTTCCAACAATCCTGCACTCTATCTTATTTTTACTTCATGGCGAAAGTGTTTACCATCACGGAAGGGCTTCAGAATATGGGTGCGTTAAAAACCGGCGGGCAAGGCTCGGTGTACAAGGCAAAACGCATCGGCGAAATCATCACCGCGGTAAAACTTTTGCCCACGCCCATTCACAGCGAAAGCGAGCAGGATAAAAATTTCATTGCCTTTCAAAATGAAGTAAAGAAATTGAAGAAGGTAAACGAAGAGCCCAACCCGAACGTGGTGAAAATATTCAACTACGGGATCACCGATTCAGGTTCTTTTCCCTTCATTGAAATGGAGTTTATTGAAGGGCCGGATTTGGAGGAATTGCTGAAACCGCCGCACGACGCTGTCTTCACCATCAAAGAAGCTATCAAACTTGCCGAGCAGTTGTCAAACGCATTGGCGCATTGTCACCGGCTTGATGTAAAGCACGGCGACATGAAAAGCAACAACGTCAAGTTCAACAAGCAAACGGGTAACTACATCCTGTTGGACTTTGGTCTTGCCGCCATGAGCGACGAACAGCGCCGCACGAGTTTGCGCCATGCCGGCGCCATTGAGTTTATGGCGCCCGAACAAAGTGCCGGGCAGTTGTTTTTTCAAACCGATGTTTATGGCTTCGGCGTTATTCTCTTTGAGCTGCTCGCCGGGCAAGTTCCTTTTCCACTTGCAGACAACAGCGAAACGGCGCGAAACATGGTGATGGTGGCACACATGGAAACGCAACCGCCCGATTTAAAGGAACTGCGCCGCAGAAACCTCCCCGATAATTGGGATGCAGAAAAAAAACAAAAAGAAATGCAGGTACCCGAGTGGATGCTGGGCATGATCTACCGCTGCCTTCGCAAAAAGCCGGAAGAACGATTTGCGAACGGCACCGAGTTGCACAATTTTATTGTAGCCAACAGCGTAGCCAATTACCGTTCACAATTCGATGGAGGCGAATCGGAAGCATGGCAAGCGCAAGCAGAAAAATTGTTGAAAGAAAAGCAACAGTTGCAACAGCAACTTGCGGCAAAGGATACAGAACTTCAGCGGTTGAAAACCACTCCCGTGTATGCTGCAGGCGCTGAACGCTATCCCGGGCAAGACGACTACAAAGCACCAAAGAAGAAAAGCACAGCCTGGATTATTGCCTTTGTGCTTACGTTTTTGGTTGCCGGTGGCTTGGCCTATGCGTTGTTTAATTCGGTATCACCAAAAGAAACAGAGATTACAAAAACGGCCAACGATACAGCGCAGCAACAACAGCAGGAAAAGCCCTTGGTTGCCATGGGCGATTACGTGGTAAACGTGCCGGCTTCTTATTTTCACAACGAACCCGACGAAGTCACGCAACGCGGCGCCTGGGTGCAGAAAGGCGACGGGATAACGGCTTACGATGACCGCAACGGTTTTGTCTACACCGAGTTTCACAAGAACGGCAAAACGACAAAAGGCTGGCTGAAGAAAGCGGATTTGGTAACCGCTGCGCAATGGCAGCAGCAACAAAAGGATTCGGCCAATACACGTCCTTCCGATGCGCAAATAAGAACGCAATTGTCGCAAGCCGATCAATATTTGAGCAACAACCAAATAACCGAAGCATTGACGATTTACAATTTTCTTCTTCCCTTCAATGTGCCGGAAGCGATGTACGGCGCGGCCAATCTTGCTTTGCAGGGGAAAAATTCAGCACTCAATTGCGACGATGCCATGAACTTATTGCGCAAGGCAAGCGATGCGGGCAACCTTACGGCTAAACGAACGCTTGGCTTTTTGTACATGTTTGCCGAGAACGCGGCGGTGTTAAGCATCAACGGTTATTCGGGCTGCACATTTGATAAAAACTTTTCCAGGGCAAGGCTTTTTCTTACGCAGGCCGCTAACGGTGGTGACACCACGGCGCGAAAGCTTTTGAATGAGCTAAACATCAACGACCAAACGAACCAGCCTCAATAAAGGCTGGAACGCTTCTTGAATAGAAAGAAGCATGACGCGGTCGCTTTTTATTATCACATTTGGCCTTGCGCTTTTTGCCTGTAACAACGATAAAACAGAGCGAACCAGCGTTTCCGCACACACGGCTTTGCCGCCGCCGCAATATTATTTTTTCCCCAGGGCAAACGTTTATTTCGACAGCGCCAACAAGGACTATCTTTTTTTGGGAAACGATGGAAAGACCTGGATCACGCAAAAACAAATTCCGGCTGTCGTGCAATCGCTCATGGACAAGAGTGTGTTTATTGATTCGCCTTCGCAACCGGTTTGGAAAGATAACGCCAATCATAAGTTGATTTATTCCGCAGTGCTTTATGCTTCCCCAAACGATACAGTGCAAAAGAAAGAACCAAAGCCTGTTGTAAAACCAGTGGATTCGTCGGCAAAAAAAGAAGAACACAAAAGCGGCATACGCCGTTTCTTCGACAAAATTTTTGGGAAGAAGAAAAAGAACAAGGATAAGAATCAGTAAGTCTTCCTTTCGTTCTTCATTTAATTCTTAGCCCGTAAATATTGCGAAGGCCAGGCCACGTCAACACCCAATTCTTTCGCGGCGTGCAACGGAAAATAAGGGTCGCGCAAAAGTTGCCGCGCCAACAAAATCAAATCGGCTTCGTTGTTTTGAAGTATGCCTTCCGCTTCCGTGGCAGTTGTAATTAATCCGACGGCACCGGTCATGATGCCGGCTTCTTTTTTTATGCGGGCTGCAAAAGATGTTTGGTACATCGGGCCGAGCGCAATTCTTGCACCCGATGCGTTGCCGCCGCTTGAACAATCCACCAAATGCACACCGGCCTTTTTTAATTCTTTGCAGAGTTCAACCGAATCCTCAACCGTCCAACCATTATCAATCCAGTCGGTTGCGGAGATGCGCACAAGCAAGGGAAAATTTTGCGGAAGAAGTTCTTTCACGTCTTTAACAATTTCTAACGTCAATCGAATGCGGTTCGCAAAACTTCCGCCGTGTTCGTCGCTGCGCAGATTGCTCAATGGCGAATAAAACTGGTGCAATAAGTAACCGTGCGCCGCGTGAATTTCGATCACTTCAAACCCCGCTTTCAACGCCCTTGTTGCTGCCGCTTTAAAATCATCAATCACTTTCCGAATGCCTTCTTTGCTTAATGCTTCCGGAACAGGCGTTCCTTCTTTGAAAGCAATCGCACTCGGGCCAACCGTTTGCCACGCACCTTCTTCTTTGGTTAGTGGCTGTCCACCTTTCCACGGCGACTGGTGACTGGCTTTTCGCCCCGCGTGTGCGAGTTGAATACCCGGCACTGAACCTTGCTCTTTAATAAAACTTGTGATGCGTTGCAGAAAAGAAATGTGTTCGTCTTTCCAGATGCCCAAATCATCGGGAGTAATTCGGCCTTCCGGAGAAACAGCCGTTGCTTCGGCAATGATTAATCCGGCGCCACCCACGGCGCGGCTTCCCAAATGCACTAAATGCCAGTCGGCTGCAAAACCGTCAATGCTGCTGTACTCGCACATGGGCGAGACCGCAATGCGGTTCTTCAATTTAATATTACCAAGCTGCAGGGGTTCAAATAATTTTGCCATAGCCTCTTTCTTTGCAAATGCCGCACCGGTTCAATAAAGCGTCTTGTCGCCCTTTATTTTCCATTCTTCAAAAACCTTGATGGCTTCTTCGCAGCCGATGGATGTGATCGGGATTTTTCTTTCGTTCAGAGGCTTGTTCATCTCTTCGTAAATCATCGTGTCGTCAAAACCTATGGCCGCTGCGTCCTGGCGGTTGTTGGCGAAGTAAATTTTTTTCGCTCTTGCCCAATAAATGGCGCCAAGGCACATGGGGCAAGGTTCGCAACTTGTGTACACTTCGCAATCGTCGAGCTGAAAAGCGTTCAGGTTTTTGCAGGCATCGCGAATGGCAACGACTTCGGCATGAGCGGTGGGGTCGTTCAACGATGTAACCTTGTTGTTTCCGCAGCCAATGATTTCATTGCCTTTTACGATGACGCAACCAAAGGGTCCGCCTTCGCCGGCTTCCATTCCTTTTTTAGAAAGCCGGATGGCTTCCTGCATAAATTTTTCTTCACGTGTCATGCGGCAAAGATGCGGAAAGAAGTACGGAAATGTTGTATAGAACAAGAGGATGATTATGTACCTCCGGCTCTTTGTTTTTGCGACAAACTCAAACGGACAATGATTTTTGCTTTTTCCTTTCCAAAAACTTCGAGCGGATAACGTCTTGCACGTTCAGGTTGTAAATCTTGCTTTCGAGCCAGGAAATGATATCGAGATAAGCAAAGGCTCGGCTGGCAAATTTATCTTTCTCGATTTCCTTCAGTTCAGCCAGCAGCTTTTCAAACTCCGGTTTCAATTCTTTTGGTTTTAAATGGAAGGACTGTTGCAAAAAGTGAAAAATTTTTTCTTCAACAATGCTTAAATTTTCCATCTTGGCCATAAAGCGGTAAACGGATTTAATCAGGTATTCAAGCAAATTATAATTGCCCAATTCATAATGCGCAATCAGGTGCAATAATCTTGCATAGCATTGCAGGTCGTTGCGCAGGTTTACTTTCCAGTTGATGATTTTGGAGAGATAAATGATGGTGTTGTCGTAATCGCCACTGCCGAAGTAAAGCGAAGCGATCTTGTAATAAAAAACCAACACGCGGTGCGCATCCATGTACAAGGCATATTCCTTCAGCTTTTGCATGATCTCGGGCACCAGCTTCAAGCCTTCGTCAAAAGTGCCTTCCATGAAGTGCTTGTTGATTTTGGACGTGTACAAATACACAAAGGTTTGAATGGCGTTATTCTCGTTGTTGCGTACAAAATCGGTTTGGCTGAATTCTTCAAAGATTTTTAAATCGGCATCGAATTTTTCGTAATTGCTTAAATCAAAATGCGCACTGATTAAGTTGTGCATACCCTTGATGTAATGCGCCGTTTCAATCTCGATCATCTGCGGTTCGGTGTGAAAAAGATCAACCCATTTTTGCGTGTAACGGTAATACATCAAGTAATCCAAACGGATAAAGGCATACCAGCAAAAGCTTTGGTAGTAGTAAAGCCTTTGGTAAAAGTCTTTTACCTCTTCAATGCCGGCAATGTTCTGGTGAAAGAAATTATAAATGCTTCGTTCGTCTTCTTCGTTTCGAGCATGACCGTAGTTGATGTACCAGCCGTAGAGTTCAAGCGCAAGATTTGAAAGATGCGAGGTGAGCGAAAGGCCTTTCATCAATTCGTTGGATTCAACGGCTATCTGTTGCGCCCTGTCTTTCAAACTACGGGTGATGTGTAGGGCTTCAATCTTCTTCTCTAAAAACAACGCCTGCAAAAGCGAACTGTCCTGGTGCGTAGCTTTCGCCGTTTCCTTTGTGCGTTCCAAAATTTTCAGGCTTTGCAGATACAAACCTTTGTTGTAAAGAATGCGGGCATAATCCAGTTGTTCGTGCAGTTGAATGTCAATGTGCTCGTTGCTTTCGAGTAGGCGAAGGCTGGCGAGAATTTGTTTGTACAAGTGCACCTTTCGATTGGCGAGTTGTTCCTTCTTGGTGAATTCAAGTTTCTTTAACAAAACCGCGTCGTCGTACTCCGGCATCTTGTCAATTACGTCAAACATCTGAATCATCTTCAGGTCTTCGTTGGCACTGTGCCGCTTGGCATAAAGCTTAAAAGCCCTTTTTTCTGCTTTCTGGAGGGAGTGAATGAGTTGAAATAAAGTATCGGCCGACCGGCTGGGCATGATATAATGTTTTAGCGGGAAACCACGTCCGACAAGGGTTTCAGAGGCCTTGCCGGATTTTCATGGGTGCAAAATACCGCATATTTTGTTTTTCCCACCGAATGCAGGCAGTCTAATTTTAAGATGGATAGGCACAAAGAATCTTTACAATCACACACATCATGGCCGAAAACAAAGTCTTCATTTTTGATACAACACTGCGGGACGGTGAGCAAGTCCCCGGTTGTAAATTAAATACACCGGAAAAAATTGCGCTTGCGCTGGAACTGGAAAGCCTGGGCGTTGACATCATCGAAGCGGGCTTTCCGATTTCAAGTCCCGGCGATTTTGAATCGGTAGAACAGATTTCAAAAGTTATAACCGAAGCCACGGTTTGTGCGTTGAGCCGTGCGGTGAAAAAGGATATTGAAACGGCCGCACATGCGTTGAAGTACGCCAAGCGTCCGCGCATCCACACCGGTATCGGCACATCGGATTACCACATCAAAAGCAAGTTCAACGCCACCCGCGAAGAGATCATTGAAAGAGCGATACAAGCTGTGACCTGGGCACGCAACTTCACCGACGACGTGGAGTTTTACGCCGAAGACGCGGGCCGTGCCGAAAACGCTTATCTGGCAAAAGTCATCGAAGCCGTCATCAAAGCCGGTGCAACCACGGTAAACATTCCCGACACAACGGGTTATTGTCTTCCGCATCAATACGGTGAAAAGATTGCGTATTTGGTGAACAACGTTCCAAATATTGATAAAGCCGTAATCTCTTGTCATTGTCACAACGATCTGGGTTTGGCTACGGCCAATTCCATTGCCGGTGTTATGAACGGTGCACGCCAGATTGAATGCACCATCAACGGCCTGGGCGAAAGAGCCGGCAACACATCGCTGGAAGAAGTGGTGATGATTTTAAAACAGCACAAGCATCTCGGTCTTTATACGGATGTTAATTCAAAAGGCCTAAACCCATTGAGCCGCCTGGTTTCCGATACCATGCGCATGCCAGTGCAGCCAAACAAAGCCATTGTTGGCGCCAATGCTTTCTCGCATTCATCCGGAATACATCAAGACGGCTTTTTGAAAGACGCACTGACTTACGAGATCATCAATCCCGAAGAAGTAGGTGCGGAGCAAAGCAAGATTGTGTTGACGGCAAGAAGCGGGAGAAGCGCATTGGCGCACCGTTTTCAAAAACTGGGCTTCCAGTTTAACCGCAACGACATTGATGTTTTGTACGAGTCGTTCTTAAAAGTTGCGGACTCAAAGAAAGAAGTAAAAGACGAAGACCTGCAAGTGTTAGCGAACCATTATCAACCACAACCCCAAGTAGCGTAATGAGCAAGACATTGTTTGAAAAGATTTGGGAGAAGCACGTGGTGAAATCCATCCCCGACGGACCGGACGTTGTGTACATTGACAGGCATTTCATTCACGAAGTCACCTCTCCACAGGCTTTTGCGGGATTGGAGAAAAGAGGGTTAAAAGTATTTCGTCCGCAGCAAGTCGTGGCAACAGCAGACCACAATGTACCAACGCTCAATCAACACTTACCCATCAAAGATCAATTGTCTCGGATGCAAGTAGAGCAGTTGATTGAGAACTGTAAAAAATTCGGAATTGATTTATACGGTTTGGGCCACCCTTACCAGGGTATCGTTCACGTAATTGGTCCTGAACTTGGTATTACGCAACCTGGTATGTCCATCGTTTGTGGTGACAGCCACACGTCAACACACGGTGCTTTCGGTTCCATTGCTTTCGGCATCGGCACGAGTGAAGTGGAGATGGTTTTTGCTTCACAATGCCTTTTGCAAAGCAAGCCAAAACTCATGCGCATCAACATCGAAGGGCAGTTGAATAAAGGCGTTGTTTCAAAAGATATCATTCTTTACATCATCTCCAAAATATCGGCCAGCGGCGCAACGGGATATTTTGTTGAATACGCCGGTTCCACCATTCGTTCGCTGTCAATGGAAGCCCGGATGACGATCTGCAACATGAGCATTGAGATGGGAGCGAGAGGCGGCATGATTGCTCCGGACGAAATCACATTTGAATACATCAAGGGACGAGAGTTTGCGCCGAAAGGTGAGGAGTGGGAGAAAAAGGTTTCGCAGTGGAAAGAATTGTACAGCGATGCGGATGCAAAGTTTGATGAAGAGATGGACATCAATGCTGCCGACATTGAACCGATGATAACCTACGGAACAAATCCCGGTCTCGGTATTGCCATCAACGATTTTGTTCCTTCACCGGAAAGCATTCCTGATGAATCCGAACGCAAGAACATTGCAAAGGCTTTGAACTACATGGGCCTCGAAGGCGGCAAAAAATTAAAAGGCATGCCGGTGCAAAACGTCTTCATCGGTAGTTGCACCAACAGCCGCATTGAAGACTTGCGCATGGTAGCCGAATTGGTGAAGGGCAAGCAAAAGAACGAACACGTGAAAGTGATGATTGTTCCGGGTTCGCAGCAAGTGGCAAAACAAGCAAAGGCGGAAGGCCTTGATAAAATATTCGAAGAAGCCGGTTTTGAAATGCGCCAGGCCGGATGCAGCGCTTGCCTCGGTATGAACGAAGACAAGATTCCTGCTGGCGAATATTGCATCTCTACCAGCAACCGCAATTTCGAAGGAAGGCAAGGTGTTGGTGCAAGAACGCTGTTGGCAAGTCCGCTTACTGCCGCCGCCGCAGCCATCACCGGCGAGGTAACCGATGTAAGAGAATTGTTAAGCTAACCACATGCAAGCATTAAAAATTATTCATAGCACGTTTGTTCCGGTCGCCATCGAAAACATAGACACGGATCAGATTATACCGGCTCGTTTTTTAAAGGCAACTACGAAAATTGGCTTTGGTAAAAACTTGTTTCGCGACTGGCGTTACGAGAACGACGATGAGGCAAAGCCGAAGAAAGATTTCATCTTGAACAATCCCGAATACAAAGGTGAAATTCTTGTTGCCGGAAAAAACTTTGGTTGCGGTTCATCGCGAGAACACGCTGCTTGGTCTATTGCTGATTATGGTTTTAAAGTTGTCGTGTCGAGCTTCTTTGCGGACATCTTTAAAAACAATGCATTGAACAACGGTTTGTTGCCGGTGCAGGTAAGCGATGCCTTTCTGCAAAAAACCTTTGCGCAGGTGAACGGCACAACGCTGACGGTGAATCTGGAAGCGCAATCAATCACCATTGATGCAACCGGTGAAAGCGAAACGTTTGCCATTAACAACTATAAAAAAACCTGTTTGCTCAACGGCTACGATGACATTGACTTTTTGTTGAGCATTAAAGGCGATATTGAAAAATTCGAGGAAGCGCAAGCCTAAACAATCGGTAAAATGCGAAAGCACATTGCAGTCATATTAGGAGACGGGATCGGTCCGGAGGTTACGCAACAATCACTGAAAGTGTTGGATGCGGTGGCGGAGAAATTTGGTCACGAGTTTAGCTACGAATACGGCCTGATGGGCGCTGATGCCATTGACAAAACCGGCAATCCTTTGCCCGATGAAACGTTGGAGATTTGCCGCCGCAGCGATGCGATTTTATTTGGTGCTATCGGTCATCCCAAATATGACAACGACCCAACAGCGAAAGTTCGTCCCGAGCAAGGCCTGCTGCGCATTCGCAAAGAGTTGCAGTTGTACGCCAACATTCGCCCGATAAATACCTACTCATCGCTTCATCATCTTTGTCCGTTGAAGCCGCAAAATTTAGAAGGAGTTGACTTCATCATCTTTCGTGAACTGACCGGCGGCATTTATTTCGGCAACAAACAAAAAGCGGAAGACGGTTCGTCTGCAAGCGATAGCTGCACCTACACCCGTGAAGAAATTGAACGCATTGCGCACCTCGCTTTTCATTTTGCACAAAAGCCGGAACGCAGAAAAAAACTGACGCTTGTTGATAAGGCAAACGTTTTGGAAACCTCGCGCCTCTGGCGCAAAGTGGTGCAAGACATTGCGCCGCAATATCCCGACGTAACCGTTGACTACATGTTTGTGGACAACGCCGCGATGCAAATCATTTTAAATCCGAAACAGTTCGATGTGGTGCTCACCGAGAATATGTTCGGCGACATTATCAGCGACGAAGCTTCGGTGTTAAGCGGTTCACTCGGCTTGTTGCCTTCGGCTTCTGTTGGTACAGGCACTGTTTTATTTGAACCCATTCACGGTTCTTATCCGCAAGCCGCAGGCAAGGACATTGCCAACCCGATTGGCTCTATTCTTTCTACTGCCATGATGCTCGAATACCTCGGCATGAACGAAGAAGCAAAGCTTGTAAAAAACGCTGTTGAATGGACGCTTTCGTCAAAGTTTGTGACGAAAGACATTGACCCTTTGAACTACTATTTCACGTCAACAATTGGCGATTTGATCAGCGACTTTGTTGCTGGCCGCATCCCGACCGATATCAATCAACTGAACATCGAGCTACGCAAATCCACGCTGATTTAAGGAGCACTACAACGGTTGAATAACGATTGCTTGCTAGCTGAACGCTTAACGTAACGATTCATCATTATTTAAACCATTGTATGTACTACAACGAGAACACGATCGTTTTTTTCAACGGCGAGTACGTAAAGGCTACCGAAGCGAAGGCCAACGTTTACGACCAGTCCTTGCACTACGGCTATGCCGTTTTTGAAGGCATCCGTTCCTATAACACCCAGAACGGAACCCGCATCTTCAAATCAAAGGAACACTTCGACCGCTTGCAGTTTTCGGCGGAGAGTATTGGTATCCCTTATCCCTACAACAACGAAGAATTAACAGAGATTTCGTACGAGGTTTTAAAGCGGAACAACTTTACGGATGCCTACCTGCGTCCGTTGGTTACCTGTCCTCCCAACATGCAACTTACCAAAGGCAAGGATGCGCAAATCCTGATTGCAGCGTGGGAGTGGGGCGCTTATCTGGGCGAGAAGCTTCTTCGCCTGATGACCTCATCTTACCGCAGAATTACACCCGCCTGTTTCCGCGTGGAAGCAAAAGTTTCGGGTCACTATATCAACTCCATCATGGCCAGCCAGGAAGCGAAAGACAAAGGCTTCGACGAAGCGCTTTTGCTCGACGTTGACGGCTATGTTGCAGAAGGTCCCGGCGCCAACATCTTCGTTGAAAAAGACGGTGTGTTGCAGACGCCACAACTCGGCAGCATTCTTCCGGGTATTACCCGCGCAACGGTTTTGGAAATTTGCGAAGCGCTTGGCATTGAAGTCATCGAAAGATTAATCAAGCCGGAGGATATGCGTGGCGCTGACAGCGCCTTCATGTGCGGTACGGCTGCTGAAATTATTGGCATTGAATCCCTGGATGGCGTTGCGTTTGCAAAACCGTGGAAAGAGAGTCTTGGCGCCATTATTCAAAAAGCATACAAGGACGTAGTACTCGAAAAAGAATACAGAAAAGTAGCACAAGTAGCATGAGCGAATTGAACAAATACAGCAAGACATTAACGCAGGACGAAACGCAGCCTGCAGCACAAGCCATGCTTTACGGTATTGGTTTGACGGACGATGATTTGCAAAAGGCGCAGGTTGGTATTGTAAGCATGGGCTACGACGGCAACACCTGCAACATGCACCTGAACGACCTTGCAAAGATTGTGAAGCAAGGTGTGTGGGACAGCGATTTGGTTGGGCTCATCTTCAACACCATTGGTGTTAGCGATGGCATGAGCAACGGAACTGATGGGATGCGGTATTCGCTTGTTAGTCGTGACGTGATTGCTGATTCCATTGAAGCCGTTTGCGGTGCGCAATACTACGATGCATTGATTGCGCTTCCGGGTTGTGATAAGAACATGCCCGGCTCTATCATGGCAATGGGACGATTGAACCGTCCATCTATTATGGTGTATGGCGGAACGATTGCGCCGGGTCATTATAACGGACAAGATTTAAACATCGTGTCTGCTTTTGAAGCACTCGGACAAAAGATTGCGGGCAAAATTTCACAAGATGATTTTAAAGCGGTGGTGAAAGCATCTTGTCCCGGTGCAGGAGCCTGTGGCGGCATGTACACGGCCAACACGATGGCCGCTGCAATCGAAGCCTTGGGCATGAGTCTTCCTTACTCTTCAAGTAACCCTGCCATCAGCGGAGAGAAGAAGGGCGAATGTTTGGAAGCCGGTAAAGCCATTCGCAATCTTTTGGAAAAAGACATCAAACCAAAAGACATCATGACCCGCAAAGCCTTTGAAAACGCCATCACGGTCATCATGGCTTTGGGTGGTTCTACCAACGCTGTTTTGCATTTGATAGCAATGGCAAAAAGCGTTGATGTAGAATTATCGCAAGACGATTTTCAAACCGCCAGCAACAAGGTTCCGGTGCTGGCTGATTTCAAGCCGAGCGGTAAATATTTGATGCAGGACTTACACGAACATGGCGGCGTTCCGGCAGTGATGAAATATCTTTTGGGCCAAGGTTTCCTTCACGGCGATTGTTTAACCGTAACGGGCAAAACACTCGCAGAAAATTTACAAGCCATTCCCGATTTGAATTTCGAAAGCCAAGGCATCATTCACCCGGTTTCAAATCCTATCAAAGCAACAGGCCATTTGCAAATTCTTTACGGCAATCTCGCCGAAGGCGGAAGCGTAGCAAAGATCAGCGGTAAAGAAGGCGAACGCTTTGAGGGAACGGCAAGAGTGTTTGACGGCGAAGCGGAATTGATTGAAGGAATTAATTCCAAACGAATAAAAGCCGGCGATGTGGTGGTTATCCGCTACGTTGGACCCAAAGGCGGACCGGGCATGCCGGAAATGCTGAAGCCAACGTCGGCCATCATTGGTGCAGGCTTAGGCAAATCGGTTGCGTTGATTACCGACGGCCGTTTCAGCGGTGGCACACACGGTTTTGTTGTGGGTCATATTACACCGGAAGCCTTTGACGGTGGCACGCTTGCCCTGGTGAAAGATGATGACGTCATTGAACTCGATGCAACGGCAAACACCATCACGTTAAAAGTTAGCGACGAGGAAATAGAGCGTCGTCGTGCGGCGTGGAAACAACCGCCGTTGAAAGCAACAAAAGGACTTCTTTTCAAATACGCGATGCAAGTAAAAGACGCCGCTAACGGTTGCGTAACCGATGAAGCAACGGCATCATCAACAACAACCGAAAAGAAACAAGCGAAAGAGAAGGCAACAGCATAGGTTATTTAAATTTTTTTTATGCAGACAATCGTAAACGCAAAACAGAAAGCTACTGAAGCAAAGGAAACACCACCGGCAAACGGCGCAACAAACGTCGTCGGACAGGTCAGTGGTTCTGTGGCGGTGATGGAAGCTTTTCTTGCGGAAGGTGTGGAAACCATCTTTGGTTATCCCGGTGGCGCCATCATGCCCATCTACGATGCGCTTTACGATTACCGGGATAAAATGGAACACATCCTTGTTCGCCACGAACAAGGATCGATACACGCCGCGCAAGGATATGCAAGAACGTCGGGCAAAACAGGCGTTGTGTTTGCAACAAGCGGTCCCGGTGCAACAAATTTGGTAACCGGTTTAGCTGATGCGCAGATTGACAGCACGCCGCTTGTTTGCATCACGGGACAAGTGTTTGCGCATTTATTGGGCACCGATGCTTTCCAGGAAACGGACATCATTAACATCACTACACCTATTACAAAATGGAACTACCAGGTGACGGATGCGACCGAGATTCCGTCTGTTTTGGCAAAAGCTTTTTTTATTGCCAAAAGCGGTCGTCCCGGCCCCGTGTTGATTGACATTACCAAGAATGCACAAGTACAAAAGTTTGATTACAACGGTTACGAGAAGTGCGAGTTCATTCGCAGCTATCGTCCAAAGCCGATTGTGCGCAAAGAATACATTCAACAAGCTGCTGAAATTATTAACGCTGCCGAAAAGCCTTTCGTGGTTTTTGGACAAGGCGTGATTCTCGGCAAAGCCGAAAAAGAATTCAAACAATTCATTGAACGTTCGGGCATTCCCGCGGCGTGGACCATCATGGGTTTGAGTGCATTGCCTTCCGACCATCCGTTGAACGTTGGTATGCTTGGCATGCACGGAAACTATGCGCCCAACGTGTTGACAAACGAATGCGATGTGTTGATTGCCGTGGGTATGCGTTTCGATGACCGTGTAACCGGAAGGCTTGATAAATACGCTAAACAAGCGAAGGTTATTCATCTTGATATTGACCCTGCTGAAATTGACAAGAACGTAAAAGCAACCGTTCCCGTTTGGGGCGATTGCAAAGAAACATTGCCGTTGCTTACAGAACTTCTCGAACAAAAGTGTTACCCGCAATGGTTGCAAAAATTCAAGCAATTAGAACAGGAAGAGATTGACGCCTGCATTTATAAAGAACTCAATCCTTCTACCGAAGAAATGACGATGGGCGAAGTGGTGAACGTGTTGAACGAACTCACAAGTGGCGAAGCGGTGATTGTAACCGATGTGGGCCAACACCAGATGGTGGCTTGTCGTTACGCAAAGTTTAATCAAAGCCAAAGCAACATTACATCGGGTGGTTTAGGCACAATGGGTTTCGCTTTGCCCGCGGCCATCGGCGCCAAGTTCGGTGCGCCACAACGCACGGTCGTTGCCATCATCGGCGACGGTGGTTTTCAAATGACCTTGCAGGAATTGGGCACCATCATGCAAAGTGGTGTTGACGTGAAGATTCTCATTTTAAACAATCGCTTCCTCGGCATGGTGCGTCAGTGGCAGGAACTTTTCCATAGCCGGCGCTATTCGTTTGTGGACATGGAAAGCCCCGATTTTGTACAGTTGGCGAAAGCTTACCACATAGATGGAAGAAGCATTTCAAACAGAGAAGAGTTGAAAGCTGCGTTGCAGGAAATGTTGGCGCACAAAGGCGCTTATTTGTTAGAAGTGATGGTGGGCAAGGAAAACAACGTATTCCCGATGGTGGAAGCCGGAACCAGTGTAAGCGATATTCGCCTTAAATAAATTGCCATGTTCAAACAAGAATTTACCATAACGATTTATACAGAAAATACCATCGGTTTGCTAAACCGCATTGCGATTATTTTCTCACGACGCAAAATCAACATCGAAAGCATGAATACTTCGCCTTCAGAGATTGACGGCATTCATCGCTTTACCATTGTGATTAACGAGACGGAAGAAGTGGTGCGTAAGCTGGCCCGCCAGATTGAAAAGCAGGTAGAAGTGTTGAAAGTTTATTACAACAGTGGTGAAGAGATTGTGTGGCAGGAGTTGGCGCTTTACAAAGTGCCCACCGATGAAATTGCGGAGAAGGTGAAAGTAGAGAGGTTGCTCCGTGAGTTTGGCGCAAGAGCTGTTGTGATTCGGAAAGATTATACCGTGTTTGAAACAACGGGTCACCGTGAAGAAACAGAAAAGCTTTTGAAAGTATTGGAGCCTTATGGCCTGATAGAATTTGTGCGTAGCGCAAGAGTGGCGATTATCAAAGACAGCAACGGCTTCCATGAAAAGCTGAAAGAGTTTGAAGCGTTGAACCCTTCCGCGGAATTAGTGACGAACGAATATTTGAATCAGCAGGAGGAAGTGTTTGATGTGTAAGAGGCAGCCCATCCCAACAACTATTGTTGATTGTTGTAGATGGTGCTAAAGCCCCTCCCCGGTGGGAAGGGGAGAAAGAGCCTGAAAGTATGAAACAAAACATTTTGTTTACAGACTAATTGAAATAAAAAAGTAACGGCGCAAAGCAAGGATTTGTGTCCTGATGGCCTTCCCACCGGGAAGGTCGGGATGGGCTGAATAGCGAACAAAACGTACAAGAGTGCGACGCAACAGAAGCTTACTAGTAGTGCACAAGCTTAGTTCATAAATAAAAACAATCATTATTCACCTCTTCATCTTGTTAAGGATGAAGATAAATCTTCAACAATGGCAAAATTAAATTTCGGTGGTGTGGAAGAGAACGTCGTGACTCGTGAAGAGTTCCCGCTTTCCAAAGCACAAGCAGTATTGCAAAACGAAACCGTAGCGGTGATTGGTTACGGCGTGCAAGGTCCCGGACAAGCATTGAACCAACGCGATAACGGCATCAACGTGATTGTGGGACAGCGCAAGAATTCCAAATCCTGGGACAAAGCCGTGAAAGACGGATTCGTTCCCGGTGAAACGCTTTTTGAAATTGAAGAAGCTTTGGAAAAAGGCACCATCATTTGCTACCTGTTGAGCGACGCGGCACAAATTCAACTTTGGCCGACGGTAAAAAAATATTTGACACCGGGCAAAGCCCTTTATTTCTCGCACGGCTTTGGCATTACCTATAACGACCAAACGGGAATCATCCCACCGACTGATGTGGACGTGTTTTTAGTGGCACCGAAAGGTTCGGGTACATCGCTTCGCCGCATGTTTTTGCAAGGCCGGGGCTTGAACAGTTCTTACGCCATTCATCAAGACGCAACGGGTCGTGCTTTTGAAAGAGTGATCGCTCTTGGCATTGCCGTTGGCAGCGGTTATTTGTTTGAAACCGATTTCCGCAAAGAAGTGTACAGCGATTTGACCGGCGAACGCGGTACATTGATGGGCGCCATTCAAGGCATCTTTGCAGCGCAGTACGACGTGTTGCGTTCAAAAGGTCACTCGCCTTCGGAAGCCTTCAATGAAACCGTGGAAGAGCTCACGCAATCGCTCATGCCGTTGGTGGCCGAGAATGGAATGGATTGGATGTACGCCAACTGTTCGACGACAGCGCAACGCGGTGCCTTGGATTGGTGGAAGAAGTTTCGTGATGCAACCGCGCCTGTGTTTAAAGAATTATACGAAAGCGTTGCAGAAGGAAAAGAAGCAGCGAAGTCGATTGAAAGCAACAGCAAGGCTGATTACCGTGCAGGCTTGGAAGAAGAGTTGAAAGAATTGCGTGAAAGCGAATTGTGGCAGGCCGGTAAAACGGTTCGCAGCCTGCGTCCGGAAAACCAGGAACCCGCTGAGCCAAAGCAATCATCACACGAAAAGAAATTTCAGAAAGTAAAGTTTACCTCACCGTTGTACCGTGACTAACACCCATATCATATCATCTAAGTTAAACTATCATCTTGCCGTTGAACGACTCAAGCCGGTGGTGACGAAAACACCACTGGCCTTAAGTTTAACCTTGTCAAAACGCTACGGCTGCGAAGTGTACCTGAAGCGTGAAGACCTGCAGATCGTGCGTAGTTACAAGTTGCGCGGCGCTTACAACATGATGAGCAGTTTGCCGAAGGAGCAATTGCAGCGTGGCGTGGTTTGCGCCAGTGCAGGCAATCATGCGCAGGGCTTTGCTTATTCGTGCAAGAAACTGCAGGCCAAAGGTGTGGTATTCATGCCCATTGTAACGCCGCAACAAAAGATTCAGCAAACGAAAACCTTTGGCGAAGATTTCGTTGAAGTAAAACTTATTGGTGATACGTTTGACGATTGTGCGGTTGCTGCAAAGCAATACACGGCTGAAAATGATTTTACGTTCATTCCGCCTTTTGATGATTACCGCATCATTGAAGGACAGGCAACGGTAGGCGTTGAAATTTTGGAAGAACAATCGGACATTGATTTTTTGTTTGTGCCAATTGGCGGCGGTGGACTTTGTTCAGGAGTTGGTTCTTATTTCAAAACGTTTTCCCCCAAGACAAAAATCATTGGCCTTGAGCCGGAAGGAGCGCCTTCACTGCAAGCTGCGCTGGAAGCCGGTGAGCCGGTGATCTTACCAAACATTGAACGCTTTGTTGACGGCGCTGCGGTAAAAAGAATCGGCGACGTTACGTTTCCAATTTGTCGTGAAGTATTGGATGAATTGTACCTCGTTCCCGAAGGAAAGGTTTGTACAACGATTTTGAAATTGTACAACGAAGAAGCCATTGTTGTTGAACCCGCAGGGGCTTTGTCTATTGCGGCCTTAGATAATTATGCAAAGCAGATTAAAGGGAAGAAAGTTGTTTGCATTGTAAGTGGCGGCAACAACGACATTGACCGCATGCAGGAGATCAAAGAACGGTCGCTGCAATACGAAGGACTGAAGCATTACTTTTTGATTCGCTTTGCACAACGCCCCGGTGCGTTGAAGGAATTTGTGAATCACGTTTTGGGCCCGACGGATGACATTACCCGTTTTGAATACATGCAAAAGCACAACAAGGAAACGGGGCCGGCCTTGGTGGGAATTGAATTAAAGTCACGTCATGATTATGATGTGTTGATTGAAAACTTAAAACGCTATCAAATCAATTACACTGAGTTGCGAAACGATGATAATTTGTTCGGCTACTTGGTGTAGAACAACACTTTTGATAAGATTAAAAAAGCGCTCAGAATTTTCTGAGCGCTTTTGTTTTTATGCCAATGTTTCTTTTCCGAGTAAAAAAGATTTCAATTCTTTTTCGTCGGCTTTCATCCTGATGCTTTTCTGCTCTTTCTTCAACAAGTGCTGAATAGAAGAAGGGACGTCAACTTTTTGCCCGGTAAATTCTTCTGTGTTGAATTTGACCGGATGTGCTGTTTCCAGCAAATAGCCTTTTTGATTTGTGTGTTCTTTCAAATAACGCTGCAAGGCAACGTAGCCGACAGCGCCGTGCGGGTCAAGCAAATAATCGTGATTTGCTTTCACTTCTTTGATAGCTGCAATTGTTTCTTCGTCCGTGATGCTATAACTGCTCAGCACTTTCTTTAACGAAGGCAATTGGCGGTTAAATATTTCGAGTATGCGTACAAAGTTGCTTGGATTGCCAACGTCCATCGCATTAGACAACGTGTAAACAGCCGACTTTGTTTGGTAATTCCCGGAGGCGAGATAAGCCGGAATCACATCATTTGCATTGCAGGCGGCAACAAAATGCTCTACCGGCAAACCAGAAGAATAAGCCATTAAACCGGCGCAAATGTTTCCGAAGTTTCCGCTTGGAACACTTATCACCGGCGCTTCTTCAGCCTGCCATTGCTGGTAAGCATAGAAATAATAAAACTGCTGCGGTAACCAACGGGCAACGTTGATGGAATTGGCCGATGTGAGATAAAGTTGTTCGTTCAAACGCTTGTCGGCAAAAGCATCTTTCACCATGCGCTGACAATCGTCAAAGCTTCCTTCAATTTCCAAAGCCGTAATGTTTTTGCCAAGCGTTGTCAATTGCAATTCTTGTACATCACTGACTTTTCCGGACGGATAGAGTATAATTACATCAATATTTTCCACGCCGTAAAACGCATCCGCAACAGCACCACCGGTATCTCCTGATGTTGCAACGAGTACGGTGATTCTCCGCTTCTCGTCTTTTGCAAAATGACTCAAGCAGCGGCTCATGAAACGTGCCCCAACATCTTTAAAAGCAAGCGTTGGCCCATGAAACAATTCCAACGCACTGGTGCTGTCAGAAATTTTCACGAGTGGAAAATCAAAGAATACCGTTTCGTCAACAATCTTCTTTAACGATGCTCCATCAATCGTATTGCCAACGTAAGGCTTGATGACTTCGAAAGCAATTTCTTCCTTTGAATAGGTGTTGATGTTTTTAATAAAGTCTTCCGGTAATTGCGGAATCCGTTCCGGGAAATACAAGCCTTTGTCTGACGGCTGACCTTGAACAGTGGCTTGCCGGAAATCGGTTTCAATGGTTTTATTGTTCGTGCTAAAATATTGCATGGCTTTCGTGCTTAGTCTTGTGAAAGAATGGTGCAACCTTCTGTGTTGATGAACGTAACGTAAGTGTAATGATGAAGTGAGATAGCGTTATAAACTCCCTGCATGATTTTCTCCACTTCCTTCGCTGTGGCTTCGTCTTTGCTCAACATAAAAATGGATGGGCCGGAACCCGAGATGCCGCCCCCCAATGCACCGGCTTCAATACACTGCTTCTTTACTTTTCTGAACTCGGGAATGAGAATACTTCGAAGCGGTTCGATGATGGTGTCTTCAAGTGAACGACCAATCAAATCATAATCACTCTTCATCAGACCCGCTACAAGTCCTGCAATGTTGCCCCATTGTTTAATGGCGTCTTTTAACTGCACTTCTTTGCGAAGAATTTGGCGAGCATCGGCGGTACGCACTTCAATCTGTGGATGCACAACGGTGATGTAAAGTTGCGGCGCGGGAATCTGAATAATGTCTAACGGAAAGATGCAACGAATGAGCGTTGTGCCGCCGTAAATCACCGGCGCAATGTTGTCGGCATGCTTTACACCCGACGCAACTTTTTCACCGCTCATGGCAAAGCGCACCAGGTCGGGTTTTGAAAATTTGTTATTGAGCAAATGATTGGCTGCAACGACTGCACCGGCTGCGCTAGCAGCACTTGAGCCAAGGCCACTACCCGGCTTGATGTTCTTCTGAATGCGCACTTCAAAACCGATGTTGTCGTCAATTTCATTCAGCATGTCAAGCAAAGGAGCGCCGGCTGTGTTCAAGTGCGGTTCCGTCGGCAAAGACGTATTGCCTTCGTTGTAAATAATAACTTTCTTTTCGTCGAGCAGCGATACTTCCATAACATCGTACGGTTCGCTTAGGCACAATCCAAGAATATCAAAACCGCACACGAGGTTGGCAACAGTCGCCGGTGCTTTAATCTTAATTTTTTTCATTGCGTCTTTTTAAATTCTGGCGGCTCTGATAATGTCGGCGAATACACCCGATGCGGTTACTTCCGCGCCGGCGCCGGCGCCTTTTATCACCATCGGTTGTTCAGGATAACGATCGGTGTAAAACGAAACAATGTTGTCCTTGCCATACAAGTGATAAAAATCGTGGCTTGGGTCAATGTGCTTTAAACCAACAGAAGCTTTGCCGTCTTTGAACGTTGCTACGAACTTCAATTTCGCTCCTTCACTTGCCGCAGCTTCATACAATTTTTTGAAATGCTCTTCCTGTTTCAACATCTCTGCATAAAAATCTTCCACGCTTCCTTCCATACACGACGGCGGCATGAACGGCGTATTGGCAATGTCGGTCATTTCCAAATGCGCACCTGCTTCACGGGCTAAAATCATAATCTTGCGCATTACGTCTGTGCCGCTTAAGTCAAGGCGTGGATCGGGTTCTGTATAACCTTCAGCTTGCGCCTGGCGAACCACTTCACTAAACGGTTTTTGTCCATCGTAATGATTGAAGACAAAATTCAACGTGCCGCTTAGCACGGCTTCAATGCGGTTGATGTTGTCTCCGCTGCGCACCAAATCATTCAGCGTTCCGATGATGGGCAAACTTGCACCCACGTTGGTTTCAAAATGAAAAGCCGCTTCAAATTCGTGGCAGAGGTCTTTTAACTTTTTATAGCGGGCAAATGGAGAGGAGGCTGCAATCTTGTTGCAAGCAACAACAGAAATGCTTTTTTGAAAAACAGATTCGTAAACGCTGGCAACTTTTTCGTTCGCGGTGATGTCAACAAAGACCGAGTTGCGCAGGTTCTTTTCTTTCATTCGTTCAACGAAGGCAGAAAGATCCATCGGTTCACCGGCATCAAGTTGCGCTTTCCAGGCCGTTGCTTCAATTCCTTCTTCTGCAAAAACCATTTTGCGGCTATTGGCAAGGCCAATGATGCGCACTTGCAGATTTGATTTTTCCTGCAAGAATTCTTGTTGCTGCTTTAATTGAGCCAGAAGCTTTCCACCAACGTTGCCGGTGCCGACAACAAAAAGATTGACTTGCTTGTAGGTCGTTTCAAAAAATTCTTCGTGCAGTGCGGTGAGTGCTTTGCGAATGTCGTCTTTCACAATTACAGCCGATATGTTTCTCTCCGATGAACCTTGCGCAATGGCGCGAATGTTTACGCCGTTTCGTCCCAACACACCAAACATTCTTCCGCTAATGCCCTGGTGACTTTTCATGTTGTCGCCAACGAGTGCAATGATGGCCAGATCTTTTTCAACCGACAAAGGTTCAATCAATCCGCGTTCAATTTCATAAGCAAAAGTTTTATCAATGATCTCTTTTGCTTTGGATGCGGCTTTCTCTTCGACACCTACGCAAATTGAATGCTCGGATGAAGCCTGGGTAATAAGAATTACGTTAATGTGATTGGCCGCAAGAGTTTCAAACAAACGTTTCGAAAATCCCGGAATGCCCACCATCCCGCTGCCTTCCAAACTCAATAACGCAATGGCATTTACACTCGAAATGCCTCTTGTGCTGTTGCCGTTTTTGTGCGAATGTGCTTCAATGATGGTGCCTGCGTCTTGCGGATCAAAGGTGTTTTTAATCCACACCGGTATGCCTTCTTGCATCAGCGGCTGAAGCGTTGGTGGGTAGATTACTTTAGCGCCAAAATGCGAAAGTTCCATCGCTTCGTTGTAGGAGATGGCCTTGATGTGTTTTGCGTTTGGAACGAGCCGCGGATCTGCGGTCATCATGCCCGAAACATCCGTCCAGATTTCTACCGAAGACGCGCCGGCGCAGGCGCCAATGATGGCTGCGGTGTAATCGGAGCCGCCGCGTCCAAGCGTTGTCGTGTTGCCTTTTTCATCGGCGGCAATAAAGCCGGGAACGACGAACAAAGATTTGCTTGAGGAAAGAATTTGCTGCTGCACTTTTTCTTTTGTGGCCGCAAAATCCACCGTTGCTTTTGTGTGGTGATTGTCGGTGACAATGACCTTGCGTGCATCAAGCCAATCATTGTCCAAACCTTCGCTGGCCAAATAAGCCGAAATGATTTTGGAAGAAACCAGCTCGCCGTAACTCACAAGCCGGTCGCGGGTTCTGTCGGAAAATTCACTGAGCAGTTTTATGCCGCTGCAAATGTCTTCTACTTCGTGAAACTGTTGCACCACCCAACTCAGAACGCTGCTCTGCGCGGTCACGGGCACCAATTCTTTTACGGTGTTTACGTGTTGATTTGTTAGGTTTTCAATGAGCGAGGCGTATTCTGGATTGCCATCCAATGCCGATTGGCCGCATTGCAATAAACCATCGGTTACGCCACTAAAAGCAGAAACGACAATGACCAAGTCTCCGTCGCCTTTTTTTTGTTCAACAATGGCTTTTACTTTCTTGATGTTGACCGCATTGGCGACGGAGGTGCCGCCAAACTTTAAAACCTGCATGGGTTTTGATTTTTTAAGGAGATGAGAAAATGAGATTGTTTCTTTTTGATGCGTAGCTTTTGAAAGCCCAAGGTGACGATATAAACGTATAAACCCCTTATGGGGTTGTAATGGTAATGGTTGTTGTAGCAGACGTTGCTACCGAAGGAATGCTGATATGGAGAGAAGCGTTTGACACCTGATTGCGATAGAGCAGCAAGATAGCGTATAATTTTTATCATCGAAAGAAATGTGACACCTGTTTTACAATTCGGCGATTAATTTTTGGGCGTGTCCATCGTTGCTGCGCAGCGAACAATGCGTACAAGAGTGCGACGCAACGATGCTTGATGGATAGACAATCTTCTGGTTCAAAGAAAATGCAACGGAATTGAAAGACTATCCTGAAATATGATGTGCGAATTACAATTTCCGTTCTGTCGTGAAGTAAATTTGTTCGCATGGACCCACTCGCTCTTCGCCGGCTTGAGAATTTCAAAATGACCGTCGGCACAAAGTTTCAGTTGTACAACAGTTTGTTTACATCGCTTCCGTTTCACCGCATCGAAAAAACGGGCATCCTGCTTTCGCTTTTTTTGAACCATTGCGAAGAGAGTTACAAAAAGCGGTTAAGCCCTTCGCAGATCGTGGAAACATTTTTTGAGAAATACACTTTCTCAAAGGACCCGCACGAACAAATGGATTTTCTTTTTCGCTTTGTGCAATACGCCGAACGTCAGGTGGTATTGTTTGATGCCGTGGAAGATGCTGCCTTTGAAGAGGTAAACGACCTTGGCGGCACGGGAACGCTGAAGCAATTGCAAACAAGAATTGTGCAGGAGGACAAAGAAGAAGCCTTGGCGAAGAAGTTGCAAAACTTTGCTGTTTCCATTGTACTTACCGCGCACCCGACGCAGTTTTATCCGGGTTCTGTTTTGGGTATCATTCACGACCTTTCAAAAGCTTTGAAAGAAAACGATGCCGTTCTCATTCAAACGTATTTGCAGCAGTTGGGTAAGACGCCGCTGTTCAAAAAACAGAAGCCTACGCCTTACGACGAAGCCGTGAGTCTGATCTGGTATTTGGAAAACGTTTTTTATTACGCCATTGGTCGCGTGCTGATAGAAGTGAAGACTGCTTTTCCGCACATAGATTTTGAGAAGAACCCCGTGATCAAAATGGGCTTCTGGCCCGGTGGCGACAGGGACGGCAACCCGTACGTAACGGTGGACACTACCCGCAAGGTTGCGCAGGCTTTGCACGCAGCCATCATCCGCAGTTATTATTACGAAGTGCGCAGGTTAAAACGAAGACTGACGTTCAAAGGCGTTGACACCATTCTTGCCGAACTGGAAAGCTTGTTGTATCAATACAATTATTTACAGTCAGCGGGAAAAGATTTTACAAAGCAGGACATCCTTCAGCCCTTGTTGAAGATTCGTGAAATATTGGCGTACGAACACAACGGTCTTTTTCTTTCGCAGGTAGAAAGTTTAATCAACAAAGTGCAGGTATTCGGCGTTCACTTTGCCACGCTTGACATCCGGCAGGACAGCAGTGTGCACGATACGGTGATGCTTGAGGTATCTGAAAAAACGGATGCGTTAAAAAATTACGCAAGCCTGCCTGAAGAAGAAAAAATCGGCCTCATTGCAAATCTTCAGGCCAATGTGGACCCGGCCTTATTTGAGGGCATTACAAAAGACACGCTTCTTTCCATTGACGTCATCAAAGAAATACAAACAACCAACGGTGAGCAGGGCTGCCATCGCTACATCATCAGCCACAGTCAAACTGCCTTAAACGTGCTGGAAGTGTATGCGCTCTTTTTGTTGCGCGGCTGGAAAAAAGAAGACGTTCACATTGACATCGTTCCTTTGTTTGAAACCGTGGATGATTTGCGCAACGCGGCCGGTGTAATGGCTTCTCTCTACACAAATCCCTTTTACGCCGAACACCTCAAGCGCCGGGGCATGAAGCAAGTCATCATGGTGGGTTTCTCCGACGGTACCAAAGATGGTGGTTACCTGATGGCTAACTGGAGCATTTACGGGGCAAAGGCAGAACTTACCCGCATCTCCCGTGAACACGGTGTAAGCGTTGTGTTTTTCGACGGCCGCGGCGGTCCGCCCGCAAGAGGCGGCGGCAAAACGCACAAGTTTTATTCCTCCATGGGCCGCAACATTTCCACCGACGAAATTCAGTTGACTATACAGGGCCAAACAGTGAGCTCCAACTTCGGCATCATCAGCGCGGCGCAATACAACATTGAGCAGTTGCTAAACGCAGGCATTGTGAACGATATTTTTTCCGAGAGCGATAAATCTCTTCAGCCTTCTCAAACAGAGACGTTGCAGGAACTGTCCAGCGTGAGTTACGAAGCCTACAAAAACCTGAAAGAACATCCCGACTTTTTGGATTACCTCACCGAAGTCAGTCCGCTCAAATATTACAGCGAGACGAACATCAGTAGCCGGCCATCAAAGCGCGGCGGCACAAAGCGGTTGTCGTTAAACGATTTGCGTGCTATTCCTTTTGTGGGAGCGTGGAGCCAGATAAAGCAAAACGTGCCAGGGTATTACGGCCTGGGAACGGCGCTGGAAACATTGGACAAGGAAGGAAAGTTTGCGGAGATAAAACACATTTACGACCGTTCTGCTTATTTCCGCACGCTGGTTGACAACTGTGAGATGGCAATGAAGAAAAGTTATTTCCCGTTGACGGCTTACCTGGCGGATGATGAAAAATTCGGGCAGCTGTGGACCTTGATTGTGGAAGAATACGAACGCACAAAAAAGTATTTGCAAAAGCTGACGGGGGCCAGTGAATTAATGGAGAATTATCCCGTTGACAATCTCTCCATCCAGATGCGCGAACGCATTGTGCTGCCGCTAACGACCATTCAACAATATGCACTGATTTGCTTGCGCAACCAAGCATCAATGAAACCGCAGGAAAAAGAAACGCTGGAGAAGTTGGTGATACGAACGTCGTTTGGAATTATTAATGCGGGACGCAATTCGGTGTGAGGGTACGAGTTTATGTTGGTGAAAAAAAGCGACGCATTCAATGCGTCGCTTTTGCTTTGAAAGAATACAGCAATCAAACGTATTGTACTTGTCTTGCCAGCAGACTCTGGTCTTTAGCTTCGAGAGATGTGACACCTTTTAAAAACTCGTCCACTTTCACTGCACATTCTCTTCCTTCACTTATTGCCCATACCACTAATGATTGTCCTCTGCGCACATCACCCGCTGCAAAAATTTTGGCAATGCTGCTTTGATATTTTGTTTCCGAAGCTTTCACATTACCTCTTTCGTCTCGTTCAATGCTTAATTCATCAAGTAAGCCTTCGTGTTGAGGATGCAGGAAGCCCATTGCAAGCAAAGCCAATTCGCATGGCAACTCTCTTTCGCTTCCGGCTACTTCAATGAATTGAGCGGTTCTTCCATCCGGTGTTGTTTTCCATTCAAGATCTACCACTTTCAAGGCACGAAGATTTCCATTTGCATCGCTTAAAAATTCTTTCGTTGCAATGGCCCAATGACGGTGTGCGCCTTCCTCGTGCGAAGAAGTAAACTTCTCCAACATCGGGTAAGTCGGCCAGGGCATGTGTTGCGTTCTTTCTTTCGGCGGACGTGGCAACAATTCAAATTGCGTGATGCTTTTTGCGCCGTGACGATTCGAAGTACCCACGCAATCGCTTCCTGTGTCTCCGCCGCCAATCACCACAACATTTTTATTCGTCGCAAAAATGTCTTGCTCAACAAATGTTTCGTTGCTTACTCTGCGATTTTGCTGCGTTAAAAACTCCATTGCAAAATGAACGCCTTTCAATTCTCGACCGGGAATGTTCAGGTTACGCGGAATGGTAGAACCACCTGCCAACACAATCGCATTGAACTCACGCAGAACGTCGTTGATGGAAATATTTTTTCCAACATTTGCGTTGCACTTAAAAACAACGCCTTCTTCTTCCATTAATGCAATGCGCCGTTGGATCACCCATTTCTCCAATTTAAAATCGGGAATGCCGTAACGCAACAAACCACCCGGCTTTGCATCGCGTTCAAAAACCGTAACGGAATGTCCCGCATAATTGAGTTGCGCAGCCGCTGCTAAACCTGCAGGTCCGGAACCAACGACGGCTACTTTTTTCCCTGTGCGGTAAGCCGGTTTGTGCGGTTTTACAAAGCCTTTATCAAAAGCGATTTCAATGATGTGCTTTTCAATTTCTTCAATGGTCACCGGCGGTTGATTGATGCCGAGTACACAGGCACTTTCACACGGCGCCGGACAAATCCTGCCGGTAAATTCAGGGAAGTTGTTGGTGGAAGAAAGTATCTGGTACGCTTCTTCCCACTCTTGCCGGTACACCGCATCGTTGAACTCGGGAATGATGTTTCCGAGCGGACAACCATTGTGGCAAAACGGTACGCCGCAATCCATGCAACGGGCGGCTTGATGATTCAATTCTTCATCACCAAAGCGCTCCACAAATTCTTTGTAATCGTGCACTCGTTCGCCCACCGGACGCTTGGCCGGTTGCGTTCTTGTGAATTCCAGAAAACCTGTAACCTTGCCCATGTAAATCGTTTATGGTTTGTAGTTTGTTGTTTGTGGTTCGTCGGCTGCAGTGCTACTATTTAGCGACACTTGCAGAGTTTATCTTGAGCCTGTCGAAAGACTCCGTTCATCACGCTATTGAAAATTGTGTTATTGACTTTTGCTAGTTGAACGATCAATTAATAAAGCAAGCAATCGAAAAAACAAGCAATTGAGAGATCACCCTTGAATCAATAAAACCTATTTGTTTACTTGTACGGCCGGCGCAACATTTCTCGCCTGCAAAACACGCTTATAATCTCTTGGGAAAACCTTGATGAAATTTTTCAACTGCGCATCAAAATCCTCCAGGATAAATTTCGCTACGGTGCTTCCGGTATTGTTGTAATGCGCTTCAATCATGCTGCGCAATTCTTCTGCGTTGCCGTTGTCAACCGGGTCAAGGTCCACCATCTCGGTGTTGCACATTTGCGCGAAGGTTCCTTTCACGTCGTACACGTATGCAATGCCGCCGCTCATGCCCGCTGCAAAGTTTCTTCCGGTGTCACCTAATACCACTACACGTCCACCGGTCATGTATTCGCAACCGTGATCGCCAACGCCTTCCACTACGGCATGAACACCGGAGTTGCGAACGCAGAATCGTTCACCGGCTTTGCCACGGATGTAAGCCTCACCAGAAGTCGCACCATAAAACGCCACGTTGCCGATGATGATGTTTTCTTCCGGCACAAACCAGGCTTGCGCGGAAGGATAAATAACCAGCCTTGCACCCGACAAACCTTTACCGAAATAATCGTTGGCATCGCCTTCCAGTTCAAGCGTTACACCTTTGGTGTTGAAAGCCGCAAAGCTTTGTCCGGCCGTGCCGTAAAACTTGAAATGAATGGTGTCGTTGGGCAATCCAACCGAACCATACTTTTTCGAAATCTCGTTTGATAAAATTGTTCCTACCGCACGGTCGGTATTGACGATGGGAAAGGAAGCATAAACAGGCTGTAGGTCTTCAAGCGCAGGCTTTGCGGCTTCAAGTAATTGCCAGTCTAAAACCTTGTGCAGTTCCATGTCTTGCTCTTCCTGTTTGTACAAACCGGTATACAACGATGCCGGTTCTTTGTACAAAATCGGAGAGAGGTCAAGCTTGCTGTATTTCCAATGTTTGATGTCGTCTTTCATGGCGAGGCAATCAACTTGTCCCACCATTTCATTCACGGTTCTGAATCCTAAATCAGCCATGATTTCACGCAGATCTTGCACAACCATTTTGAAATAATTCACCACGTGGTCAGCATCGCCGGTAAAGCGTGCACGCAACTCAGGATTTTGCGTGGCAATGCCCACAGGACAAGTGTTCTCGTGGCATTTGCGCATCATGATGCAACCTTCTACAACCAAAGCTGCTGTTGCAATGCCCCATTCTTCAGCGCCCAACAAGGTTGCAATCGCAATGTCTCTTCCGGTTCTTAATTGTCCGTCGGTTTGTACCACCACGCGGCTACGCAAACGATTTTTTACAAGCGTTTGATGCGTTTCGGCAAGACCCAATTCCCAGGGCAATCCCGCATGGCGAATTGAACTTTGTGGCGATGCGCCTGTGCCGCCATCATGTCCTGCAATCAATATCACATCAGCTTTTGCTTTAGCAACGCCTGCTGCAATGGTTCCCACACCGGCCTTCGAAACCAGCTTTACACTGATGCGTGCCGCACGGTTTGAATTCTTTAAATCAAATATTAATTGCGCTAAATCTTCAATGGAATAAATGTCGTGGTGCGGCGGGGGAGAAATCAAACCAACACCGGGCGTGGAGTGACGAACTTTTCCAATCCACTCGTCCACTTTATGGCCGGGCAACTGGCCGCCTTCACCGGGTTTTGCGCCTTGTGCCATTTTGATTTGGAGTTCGTCGGCCATGGTGAGATAATAGCTCGTTACACCAAAACGTGCCGATGCAACTTGCTTGATGGCTGACCGCATGCTATCACCGTTGGGTAACGCTTCGTAACGCATTTCGTCTTCGCCGCCTTCGCCGGTATTGCTTTTTGCACCGATGCGGTTCATCGCAATCGCCAGCGTTGAATGTGCTTCGTGCGAAATGGAACCGAAACTCATCGCACCCGTTGCAAAACGTTTGAGGATGGTTTCAACTGATTCAACTTCATCGACGGAAATAGATGGGCGATTCTTTTTGAATTGGAACAAACTGCGAAGCGTAACGGCTTTCTCGTCCTGCTCGTTCACCAGCTTTGTGTACTTCTTGAACGTTGCGTAGTCGTTCGTCTTCGTTGCGTGCTGCAACAAATGAATCGTTTGCGGATTGAACAGGTGTGCTTCACCTCTGCGCTTCCATTGATAAACGCCGCCAACCGGCAGGCTTTCAAACGGAAGGTTTTGCTTGTTGAAAGCAAAGCTGTGTTTTGCCAACGCTTCTTTTGCAATTTCATCCAGACCCATGCCCTCAATGCGGGAAATGGCGCCGGTGAAATAGGGATCAACAACGGCCTTGTTTATGCCGATGATTTCAAAAATCTGGGCGCCTTGATATGATTGCAAGGTCGAGATGCCCATCTTGGAAAATACTTTTAGCAAGCCATCGTTCACTGCCTTGATGTAGTTCTTTTTTAATTGATCTTCCGTGGGCAGTTCACGGTGCGTAACTTTTAAATCTTTTAATGTAGATAGTGCCAGATAAGGATTGATGGCCGTTGCGCCAAAGCCAATCAAACAGGCAAAGTGATGCGTTTCCCACACGTCGCCGGCTTCTATCACAATGCCGACTTGTCCGCGTTTGCCTTTGCGAATAAGGTGGTGATGCACCGCGGCCGTTGCCAACAAAGAAGGAATGGGTGCATGCTCAGAATCAATGGCGCGGTCGGATAGAATCAACACTTCAAATCCGTCGTCAACAGCATCGGTGGCGTAACGACAAAGGCGCTCGAGGCCCCGTTTCATTGAGCCCGGTTTGCCGTCGGCTTTAAAATAAGTCTGCAATGTTTTTGCGTGAAAAATGCCGGTATCAATGCTGCGGATTTTTTCCAACTCGTAGTTGCTAAGCACCGGGTGTTTTAAGGCCACGCTGTGACAGGCAAGTGGCTCTTCCACTAACAAGTTTCCGTTGTTGCCCACAAAGGTTGCAAGCGACATCACCATGCGTTCGCGAATGGGATCAATTGGCGGATTTGTTACCTGTGCAAAAAGTTGTTTGAAGTAGTAAGAAAGATGTTGCGGTTGATCGCTCAACACAGCCAGTGGAACATCAGAACCCATTGAACCAATTGGCTCTTTTCCATCAAGCGCCATCGGTGCAATGATGTTCTCTACGTCTTCTTTGGTGTAGCCAAAAGCCTTTTGATATTTGAAAACCTGGTTGTGCTGAAGGTCAGAAAACGTAACGCGGGGATTGGGCAATTCTTCCAGACGTATTTTGTATTTGTTCAGCCAATCAACGTAAGGCTTTTGCGAACAAATGGTTTGTTTCAATTCTTCGTCGGAAATGATGCGGCCTTCTTCCAGGTCAACCACGAACATTTTGCCAGGTTGCAAACGTCCGTATTCTTTTACCAGTTTGGGGTCAACGGGCAAAGCACCGGTTTCCGAAGCCATAATGACTCTGTCATCCGTTGTTACGCAGTAACGTGAAGGACGGAGACCGTTGCGGTCAAGCGTTGCGCCGATGATTCTACCGTCGGTAAACGAAATGGAAGCAGGGCCATCCCAAGGTTCCATGAACGATGCGTGAAACTCGTAAAAAGCTTTCTTCACCGGATCCATCAAATCGTTATCGTCCCATGCTTCGGGGATCAGCATCATCATCACGTGCGGCAATGAACGGCCGCAAAGCGTAAGCAGTTCAATCATGTTGTCGAGGCAAGCCGAATCGGATTGTCCTGCGGTAATGATGGGCGTGAGCAGTTCAATCTCTTCTTTGCTGAAATAAGGCGAAGTGAAATTTTTTTCGCTTGTCTTCAGCCAGTTTAAATTTCCTTGCAGCGTGTTGATTTCGCCGTTGTGTGCAATGTAACGGAAAGGCTGCGCAAGTTTCCAGGAAGGAAAAGTATTTGTTGCAAAACGAGAGTGTACCAAACCAAAAGCCGAAACCAAACGTTTGTTGCTTAAATCGGGATAATAGCCACGAAGCTGTCCACTTGTTAACTGGCCTTTGTACACAACAGTTTTATAAGACATTGAAGCGATATAAAAACCGATGCTGTCTTTCTTCACCGTATCGGCCACAGTGTGGCTTGCATAATTTCTTAAGAGGAAAAGTTTGCGTTCAAAATCATCAGGATTGGTGATGTGATCGGGGCAGGCAACAAATACGTGTTCAATTTCCGGTTCAACGGATAAAGCACTGTTGCCGATGTTGTCGGGATTTACCGGCACTTTGCGGTAGGCCAAAACTTCTATACCGAGTTTCTCCGCGCAGCGGTTAAAAACGCTGCGGCATTCTTCTTTTAAACGGATGTCTTTTGGAAAGAATAAAACGCCAACGCCGTATTTTTTAAAGGAGGGGAGATGCACGCCCAACTTTACGCATTCGTCAAAGAAGAACTCGTGCGGCATTTGAATCATGATGCCCGCCCCGTCGCCGGTGTTGTTCTCGCAGCCGCAAGCGCCGCGGTGCTCCATGTTCTCCAGAATGGTTAACGCATCGGAAACAATCTGGTGCGATTTGTAGCTTTTGATGTTGGCCACGAAACCAATGCCGCACGCATCGTGCTCAAAAAGGGGAGAATATAAGCCGCTATTGCTTGCCATAGATGACGATTGTTTGAATGGTCCAGTAAAAACAAATAGCAAGCAACGGATTTGAAAATAGGAAAAAATTGGCCCTTGCTCGTAATTGGAGAGGATTTCTTCAAAAAAAATTGGGGTAAAATATGACGCCCATCTATTGCAGCCAATCGCTTAGAAGCCTTGCTATTTGGGCATATTCGGTCAAAAATCCATCATGCCCAAAGACAGAGTCAATAACGTGAAAACGGTTGTCGGGAAGGTGCTGCGCAAGAAATTCGAGCTCGGCCAGAGGACAAAGCAAATCCGATCGGACGCCAATCAGCAAGGTTTTTTGGTCAATTGTTTTAAGCACGTCTTCCAGTGAGTTGTTGCGTCCCCTGGCGAGGTTATGGCTATCAAGTGCTTTGGTCAGAAACCAGTAACTAAACGCGTTGAAACGTTTTACCAATTTGTTTCCCTGATGAATAATATAGGAAGAGGCTTTGAAATGGTCGGTCTTGTCGTTATCGGTATCGGTTTGTGTGAGTTTGAACGTGTCGTAATTGCGATAGGTTAACATGCCGATGGCGCGGGCCGTTTTCAATCCTTTACTGCCGGCGTCAGGTGAGGAATTATTCCAGGTACAATCTGCTTCGATCGCCAACCGCTGTGCGGTGTGGATGGCAATGCCCCAGGCAGTTTCTCTTGCAGACGTGGCAATCAAAAACAAACGTTCAATTCGCTTGCTTTCGATTAAACTCCATTCCAGTGCCTGGTAGCCGCCCATGCTACCACCAATAAGCAAGTGAATGTTTTCGATTTGAAGATGATTCCGCAACAAGCCGTGTGCTTTCACCATGTCGCGGATGGTTATCATAGGAAATTGATGATAGTACGGTTCGCCGGTCTTTGGATTAATGCTTAACGGTCCTGTGCTGCCGTAGCAGGAGCCAAGAATGTTGGCACAAACGATAAAATATTTGGAAGGATCAATAACACAATTCTCGCCCACAACACCCGGCCACCATTCAACAACGTTTGCGTTCGCTGTTAGTGCATGACAGATCCAGACCACGTTATTCTTCGCATCGTTCAAGTGCCCGTATGTTTGATATGCAACAGTTAATTCGGGGAGAACAGCGCCGGTCTCGATTTCAAATTCACGTTGGCAATGGAAGTGTTTCATTTAAAAATTGTGGCTGCGAAAATAGAAACATGCTTGAATTCAATTTTGTAAAAAATATCAGCGATAGATAGAAGACCTGAAGTGGAAAGAGATAGAAAGGTTCCGGTTATTGTCAACGTTTCCTTTTTACTTTTGAATCTTACTTCGCATCAATTTCTACTAAAACAAATTACATGTCCCAACACCGCATTACCCAGGCCATACGCAAACAGATTGACCGTACGAACGAAATGGAGCACTCATCGCCGCTTTTTTTGACCAGTAGTTTTTGCTTTGACAACGCCGAGGAAATGCGAGCTGCGTTTGCCGATGAAAACGACGACAATATTTATAGTCGCTTCAGCAATCCCAACGTGCAGGAGTTTATTGACCGGGTATGCATTTTAGAAGGCGCTGAAGCCGGTTTCGCAACGGCATCGGGCATGAGTGCGGTCTTTGCTTCGTTCATGGCGCTTTTAAAACAGGGCGATCACTTGGTTTCATGCAGTGCCATTTTTGGCAGTACGCATACAGTCATTACAAAATATCTCCCCAAATATGGAATTGAACACAGTTATTTTCAAGCCGACAAGCCCGAAACATGGGAGAGCTTCATCCGGCCAAATACCAGGATGATTTATGTGGAAACGCCAACCAACCCAGGCTTGGACATTATCGATTTGGAAGCAATTTCGGCATTAGCCAAAAAACACAATCTCATTCTGAATGTTGATAATTGTTTTGCTACGCCGGTTACTCAACAGCCTATAGCTTTTGGCGCAGACCTCGTTGTTCATTCAGCTACTAAATGGCTCGACGGACAGGGGAGAGTGCTTGGGGGTGTGGTTGTTGGAAGAAAGGATCTGATTAGAGAGATTTACCTGTTTGCACGCAGTACCGGTCCTGCTCTCTCTCCGTTCAATGCCTGGCTTTTGAGCAGAAGCCTTGAGACCTTGGAAGTTCGAATGCAACGGCACGCTTCCAGCGCCCATTTTATCGCCCAGTCACTTGAAGAAAATCCGCAAATAAACTGGGTGAAATACCCGTTTCTGCCCTCTCATCCGCAGCACGAGATTGCCAAAATGCAAATGAGCGACGGTGGTGGGATTGTTTGTTTTGAGCTCAAAGGAGGGGTGGAGGCCGGGCGAAAGTTTCTCAACAATCTAAAAACCCTGTCTCTTACTGCAAATCTTGGCGATACGCGTAGCATTGCCTCCCATCCAGCCAGTACAACTCACGCAAAACTTACCGAGGAAGAACGACAAACGGTTGGTATTACGCCGGGCCTAATCCGGATTTCAATAGGATTGGAAAACAAGGACGATATATTGAGCGACATTCTTAATAGCCTGAATAGTCTTTAAAATCAGATGCTTAGGCTCTTCTACCACTAATCAAGAGGATTTCTCTAATCCAAATTTCCTGCTGTATCCTGTAAGTCGCCCGTTTGCGAATAGAGAAAGTTTTGATCAAAGTGTTCATATTATCTTAATTACTATATATTCAAATTTTGAAAATAGATTAAATTTAATTGTCTGTTTTGTTGATTTAAGCCACTAAATTTGATTAATTAGAAAAAAATCAAAGAAATATAACAGAACAGGATGATTTTTTATTTTTATCCTATATTTTTACAAAAGAATATTCAAAATACGATTTAGGAAATACTTGATCAAGTAAGGGTTTAGTTGGGCGAAATACGAAGGTTTCTTTATCCTGAAAGACCGCTAACGAATTAAAAAGGTATTGCTTGCGACGAAAGCTTCTGGAACAAGCTTCGGCCGTGCAATACCTTTTCTTATTAACATCAAAATGCTACCGCAATGTTACGAAAACTGATTGTATCAGGTATGGCTATGTCGTTACTTAACAACTCGTTTGCGCAGGATTCTACCAAGCCAGCTTCTCCTTTATCGGTTACGGGTTCTGCCGACCTGTACTATAAATATGACTTCGGAAAGTCGAAGGCCAACAACCTGACTTCATTTACCAACTCCCACAACACGTTTGAATTGGGTATGGCAAGCGTAAAGCTTGATTTCAAATCTACCAAGGTAGAAATGGTGACTGATTTAGGCTTTGGCAAAAGAGTGCAGGAATTTTCTTATAACGACGCAGGCATTTTGCAGGCGGTAAAGCAACTCTATATAAGTTACTCCCTTAACCATTGGCTCAAACTGACTGCGGGAAGCTGGGCCACACACGTTGGTTACGAACTGGTAGATGCCTACGCTAACCGCAATTACAGCATGTCTTACATGTTTACTAACGGGCCTTTTTTTCACACCGGCGTAAAAGCCGAAGCTTCTCACGGCACAAGTGGTTTTATGGTGGGCATTGCTAATCCAACGGATTTTAAATACGTGCCGGATGGGGTATTGAATCATAAAACGTTTATTGCGCAATACAGCTATGCACCAAGCGACTTGTTTAAAGCTTATATCAACTTTGTGGGAGGGCAGAACATAGATACTTCGAAGACTCATCAATATGACTTGGTACTGACGAGCAAATTAAGCAGCAGGTTTAGCTTGGGCTACAACGGCACGCTGAACCGCACGTCGCTTTACTTCGGTAAGGATAAATACGACGAGACCAAAAGCTGGTGGGGTTCTGCCTTGTATGTCAATTTCGACCCTTCCAAAACTTTCGGATTAACGCTGCGTGAAGAGTACTTCAACGATGACAAGCAATTAAAAATGTTTGGTTCGCAGGCAAAAGGCGGAAGCATCTTCGCCTCTACGCTTTCGGCGAACATTCATGCCGACAATTTCACATTCATTCCTGAGTTCAGACTGGACAAAGCAAGCCAAACACTTTTTGTCAACAGTAATGCAAAGCCGGTAAAATGGTCGGCAAACGTTCTCTTCGCAGCAGTTTACCAATTCTAAAAATTTATTCGCCAATTAAAACAATAAGCAATGAACAAAATCACACTAAAATCAGCAGCACCCTTTATCGTGTTGGTAGCCATTGCGGTAGCATCGCTTTTCGTACCCACGCTGCCCAATTTTGACGCGGGTAAATACGTACCTGCCGACATTGCCTGGATCATCGTTGCGGCGGCGCTGGTTTTTTTAATGACGCCAGGACTGGCCTTCTTTTACGGTGGTATGGTGCATCGCAAAAACATCCTTTCAACCATGATGAAAAGCGTGGTAGCCGCCGGTGTAGTGGGTGTACTTTGGGTGGTTGTGGGTTACAGTCTTTGCTTTGGAGAAAGCGTAAAAGGTTTCATCGGCAATCCGTCCACGCATTTGTTTTTTAGGGGCGTTGCTTCGGGTGAACCTTGGGTTGGTGCGCCAACCATTCCTAAATCTTTGTTCGCTGCTTTTCAATTAATGTTTGCCATCATTACTCCGGGTCTAGTGGTCGGCGCCATTGCAGAGCGGATGCGCTTTGTGGCTTATGTGTTGTTTACGGTTTTGTTTAGTTTGTTCGTATATGCGCCTTTAGCACATTGGAGCTGGCATCCGGATGGCTTCTTGGCTAAAATGGGTGCGCTTGATTTTGCCGGCGGCACCGTGGTTCACATTTCTGCCGGTTGTGCTGCTTTGGCGGGCGCCTTGGTTTTAAAACGCAGAAAAGCACACATAGAAAACATTGCACACAAGCCTGCCAACATTCCGTACATATTAATTGGAACGGGTCTTCTTTGGTTTGGCTGGTTTGGCTTCAATGCCGGTTCTGCGCTGGGAGCCAACGCAACTGCTGTTTCCGCATTTATGACAACCAATACAGCCGCTGCTGCCGGCGGTTTATCGTGGATGTTTTTTGATGTGTTGCGGGGCAAGAAACCATCGGTAGTTGGCTTCTGTGTGGGTGCGGTTGTTGGCTTGGTTGCCATTACACCGGCTGCGGGTTACGTAGCTATTGCGCCGAGTATATTTATCGGTGTTGTAGCAGCGCTCATTTCAAACATTGCTGTTTACATTAAATCAAAATCAAGTCTTGATGATACGCTGGATGTATTTCCGTGTCACGGTGTTGGCGGCATGGTGGGCATGTTGATGACGGGCATCTTCGCTTCTAAAGCTATTTATCCAGCTGGCAGCGATGGTTGGGCCTTCGGCAATTTTTCTTTCTTCCTTACACAACTGAAAGCCATGGGCTGCGCCGTTGGTTACAGCTTTGTTGTTTCCTTCCTCATCTTTAAATTCATCAATTTCATTGTTCCGCTGCGTGTAAGCGACGAAGATGAAGAAGCTGGCCTTGACGCTTCGCAGCACGACGAAAACTATGTGCAAGGAACGCTACTTGTTACCACTGAGGACGGCGTTACAGAGAAAGAAATCCACATTGACCACGTGTTCGGAATCCTTGCCGAAAACGGGCACGCAAAAGAAAAAGTCTAAATCAAAATTTTAAATAAACAAAACGCAACGACAATGTCAGCTTCTAAGTTAGAGTACATCTGGCTCGACGGCTACAAGCCCGTTCAAAGCCTTCGCAGCAAAACAAAAATCGAAAAAAACTTCAGCGGTCTTTTAGAAGATTGTCCCATGTGGAGTTTTGACGGCTCTTCAACCGAGCAAGCACCGGGCGGTTCTTCCGACTGTTTGTTGAAACCCGTGTTCATTGTAAACGATCCGCAACGCAGAAACGGTTACCTCGTGATGTGCGAAGTATTAAATGCCGACGGTACGGCACACGAATCCAATGGCCGTGCAACCATTGACGATGATGACAATGATTTCTGGTTTGGCTTTGAACAGGAATATTTCTTGTGGAGTCCTGAAACAAATAGACCCCTCGGCTTTCCGAAAGACGGCTACCCGCGTCCGCAAGGCCCTTACTATTGCTCGGTTGGCGCAGCCAATGCTTTCGGCCGTGCTATGGTTGAAGAACACCTCGACGCTTGTTTGGATGCAGGCTTAAATGTTGAAGGAATCAATGCCGAAGTAGCCGCCGGTCAATGGGAGTTTCAGGTGTTTGCCAAAGGCGCCAAAGAAGCCGGCGATCAAACCTGGATTGCCCGCTATTTGCTTGAACGCATCGGCGAAAAATATGGTGTTACCATTAACTGGCATTGCAAACCGCTGGGTGCTTTGGATTGGAACGGAAGCGGCATGCACGCCAATTTCTCCAACAGCATTTTGCGTAACTGCGGCAGCCGCGAGACTTACGAAAGAATTTGTGAAGCTTTCCGTCCTGTAGTTGCGGAGCACATTGCTGTTTACGGTTCCGACAATCACTTGCGCTTAACGGGCAAGCACGAAACCGCAGCCATCACCGATTTCAAATACGGCGTATCAGATCGTGGTGCTTCTATCCGCATTCCCATTGCTACCGTTGAAAAGGGTTGGAAAGGTTGGTTGGAAGACCGTCGTCCCAACAGCGCCGCCGATCCTTACAAAGTTGCAGGCCGCATCGTAAAAACCGTGAAGTCTGCCAACGTTGAATACGTGATGGAGCCTTCAAGAAAAGAGATGGTAGCGTAACAATTCACTTGCATTGTTTGAATGCTTTGCATTTACCAATGGTTGATAGGAAAAATTCCCGGCTCGTTCCGGGAATTTTTATTGCCGTTGCCGTTGTCTGTTTTTTGTTGTTAGCAAAAAATCTGGTTCAAGCTTGGCGAACGTGTTTGGAAGGGGTGGATGTTGTGTCCTTTCAAACTTTACCCCTTTACAACCACAAATTTCAGTTCAGGAAGAGAAGAAAGAACCCTGTGTTGGTCATCATATTTCCCGATAAAAAAGGCGCAGATTTTACCAAAAACTTACAACCCTGTTTCAAAAAAAAATGCAAAAGGCACAAAGGGTTTGGTAATTGCTTTTTATATTCGCTCCACGTTCTTTTATTGCTTATCAAGAAAGGTGTAGGGAATTGGCCCGATGAAACCTTGGCAACCTGTCTTCAACAATTTTTGACGAGATCAGCATGATGTCATACCGTTGTTGAAAGCAAGGTGCCACTTCCAATCTGCGCAATGGCGCGGTCAGATAAGTCAGATGCTCACTACTTTAAACAAACAAAATAGTAAAAAGCACCTCTGATGAATCAGCGGTGCTTTTTTTTGCACGTTCCGTGATGAGCTTTACGATCAATTTTTAACGACAATGAAAAAGACAACAACATTCTCCACCAAGACAATCGTAGCCAACGCTTTCAATTCAGCGGCTGCTTGTTGTTGTCGTCGTAAGTGCGCCGCTTGCTGTTGTGAGTGCTAAACCTCTTGCAACTTCTCTCTCTCACGATTGCTTTCTATTTAAAATTTTTGTTCACGTAAAACGATTAGGCTATGTCTATTCAGCTTAAAGACAGCTTCCTGTCTTTGCAACAATACATTGCAGGCTTGCCCATCGGCGAAGCATTGGAAAAACTTAACGAGGCGTTTCCGGGGCAACTCGTTTTCTCTACCAGCTTTAGTTACGAAGACCAGGTCGTTACCGATTACATCAGCAAAACCGTTCCGGTCACAGTATTTACGTTGGATACGGGCCGCCTGTTTCCTGAAACTTATTCCACCTGGAGCCGTACGCTTGAACGCTACCAACTGGCGATTGATGCTTATTATCCGCAAGCGGAAAGGTTACAGGAATTTGTTCGGGAGTACGGTCCGAATTCATTTTACGAATCCGTAGAAAACAGAAAACAATGCTGTCACATTCGCAAAGTAGAACCGTTGAAAAGAGCGTTGGCCGGCAAGGCGGTTTGGATTACCGGGCTTCGTGCGGAGCATTCTCCCAATCGCAGCGACATGGAAATACTGGAGTGGGACGAAGCCAATCAAATCATTAAATACAATCCGTTGCTGCATTGGACAACGGAAGAAATAAAGCAATACATTGACCAGCACAACATTCCTTACAATGCCCTGCACGACCGTGGCTTTGTAAGCATTGGTTGTGCGCCTTGCACCCGTGCCATCAAACCCGGTGAAGATTTTCGTGCGGGCCGCTGGTGGTGGGAAGACGCCAGCAAAAAAGAATGCGGCTTACACGTACATCAAACAGCAACGACGTAAACTTTTTATATGAACTCACGATTAGATTATTTAGACCAATTGGAAGCAGAAGCAATTTACATTCTGCGTGAAGTAGCGGGACAATTTGAAAAACCAGCCTTGTTGTTTTCAGGAGGAAAAGATTCGATAACACTTGTGCACCTTGCCCTCAAAGCATTTCGTCCCGGCAAGTTTCCTTTTCCGCTTGTGCACATTGATACGGGTCACAATTTTACCGAAGCATTAAACTTTCGCGACAACCTTGCAAAAGCCTTGGGCGAACAACTGATTGTTCGGAAAGTAGAAGACACCATCAAAGCAAAAAGACTAAAGGAAACAACGGGAAAACTCGCAAGCCGCAACGCTTTGCAAACCTTTACACTGCTGGATACGATTGAAGAATTTGAATTTGGCGCCTGCATTGGTGGTGCCCGTCGCGACGAAGAAAAAGCAAGGGCCAAAGAAAGAATCTTCTCCATTCGCGATGAATTTGGTGGATGGGAACCCAAGAAGCAACGGCCCGAACTCTGGAACATTTACAACGGCAAGATCAATAAAGGCGAGAATGTTCGCGTGTTTCCCATCAGCAACTGGACAGAGCTTGATGTTTGGAATTATATCCGCAGAGAAAAGATTGAATTGCCTTCCATCTATTTTTCACACGAAAGAGAGATTCTTGAATACGAAGGGCAGTTGATTGCAACCTCTGAATTCATCCGCATTGACGAAGGCGATGTTGTTTCAACAAAACGCGTTCGTTACCGCACGGTTGGCGACATGACCTGTACGGCTGCGGTGGAAAGCAGCGCATCTACCATTGATGACATCATTTCTGAAATAACGGCTACACGCATCAGCGAAAGAGGCGAAACAAGAATTGATGACCGCATTTCAGAAGCTGCAATGGAAGACAGAAAAGTGAACGGATATTTCTAAAAAACTTGAATGGAGCGAAGAGTGAAGCAAACCACTCCAAACTCCAAACACTAAACTCCAAACTCAAATGGACTTACTCAGATTTATAACCGCGGGCAGCGTTGATGACGGAAAAAGCACCTTAATCGGCCGCTTGCTTTACGACAGCAAAAGCATTCTTGTTGACCAGTTCGAAACGCTAAAAAAGCAAAGCAAGAACGCGGTGCATTCCGAAATTGATTTGGCATTACTTACCGACGGTTTGCGTGCTGAAAGAGAACAAGGCATCACCATTGATGTTGCCTATAAGTATTTCTCTACACCCAAGCGCAAGTTCATCATTGCCGATGCGCCGGGCCACATCCAGTACACGCGCAACATGATCACGGGTGCGTCAAACGCCGATTGCATTGTGATCCTTGTTGATGCACGCAACGGTGTGGTAGAACAAACCAAGCGTCACTCCATCATTGCTTCATTGCTCCAAATTCCGCATGTGATTGTTGCCATCAACAAAATGGACATGGTGGACTATGATAAAGTTGTTTACGATGTCATTGTTGAACAATACAAAGCGCTGGCAAAGCATTTAAACCTGCAAGACGTTTACTACATTCCGATGAGTGCGTTGAAGGGCGATAACATCATTACATCATCGCCTGAATTTCCCTGGTATAAAGGCGAACCCCTGCTTTCTTATTTAGAGAACCTGGAAGTAACGCACGGCGCAACCGATGCGCCTGCGCGTTTCCAAGTGCAATACGTCATTCGGCCACAATCGGAAGATTTGCACGATTACCGTGGTTATGCCGGTCGTATTAGCAACGGCAGTTACAGCGTTGGTGATGTAGTGCGCATTCTCCCAGAAGGATTCACATCTTCCATAAGTGCCATTGAAGTGTCTGGAAAAGAAGTGAAAGAAGCTTTTGCCGGACAAAGTGTGATTCTACACTTGAAAGACGACATTGACATCAGTCGCGGTGATGCTTTTGTGAAAGAGCACGAGTTGCCAAACTTCAGCCAGGAGTTTGATGCCTTCTTGTGCTGGATGGACGCGAAAGAATTGCACGAAGGCGCTAAATATCTTTTGCAAAAAGGTGCACGCCGGGTGAAAGCGGTCGTTAAAGAAATCGAATACAAGTTGGACGTGAATACGCTGGAACAACATCCTTCGCCGCAGTCGGCCAAATTGAACGACGTGGTAAAAGTGCGGATAAAAACTGCGGAGCCGTTGGCTTATGATGCGTACACGAAGTTGTCATCGAACGGCACCGCGATATTGATTGATCAAACGAGCAACATGACTTCTGGTGCCTTGTTGCTGCAATAAGTGAAGCATGAACGAAACAAATTTTTTGTACGAATTAACGGAGAGCCGGAGCGAACTTTCGCAACGCTTTCCGGACAAGCATACCGCTGAAACCTTTGTTGGCGACGTGTTTCACTTTCTTTTTGTGGCCGATGGAAAGAAAATGAATTATGTGCAAACGGAAGCCGAGTACAAACGATTAAAAAGTAACCTTGCTTTGCTCCTGGCAGAAACCAGCAAGAACGAAGCAGAAGTAGAAACGATTACCAACACTTTCTTCGCTGAGTTGCCGCATCTCTATAAAATTCTTTTGCAAGACGCGCAAGCCATTCTCGACTTCGATCCCGCAGCGCAAAGCATTGCCGAAGTGGTGGCTGCTTATCCCGGTTTTTTTGCAACGGTTGTTTATCGCTTGTCGCACCAGTTGTGGAAGCAAGGTGTAAAGCTCTTGCCGCGATTGTTCACCGAATATGCGCACAGCAAAACCGGCATTGACATTCACCCCGGAGCGAAAATCGGAATTGCTTTTGCCATTGACCACGGAACCGGAATCGTGGTCGGGGAAACAACCATCATCGGCAGCAACGTAAAACTTTACCAGGGTGTAACTCTTGGTGCATTGAACGTTGCCAAGGAATTGGCCAGAAGCAAACGTCATCCAACCATTGAAGACGAAGTGGTGATTTATTCCGGCGCCACGATCCTCGGCGGTGAAACCGTCATTGGCAAAGGAAGCATCATCGGCGGCAACGTTTGGCTCACGTATAGCGTGCCGTCAAATTCGGTTGTGTACCACAAGAGCGAAATAAAAATCAAAGACAAAAACCCATTCCCAGAACCAATCAATTTTATCATCTAAAACATCTAACGATGAAAGCGAACAGCATTTTAGAAACGATAGGCAATACACCGCATGTACGGTTAAAAAAACTTTTTCCCGACCACGAAGTATGGATTAAGCTCGAGCGCTCCAATCCTGGCGCCAGCATCAAAGACCGCATTGCGCTATCAATGATTGAAGACGCCGAACAAAAAGGAATTCTGAAAAAAGACAGCGTCATTATTGAACCAACTTCTGGCAACACCGGCATTGGATTGGCGCTTGTTGCAGCAGTAAAAGGATACAAACTTATTTTGGTAATGCCCGAAAGCATGAGCATTGAACGCCGCCGTTTAATGTCGTTGTACGGCGCTGAATTTGTTTTGTCGGCACGTGAAAAAGGAATGAAAGGCGCCGTTGAAAAGGCACAGGAGTTGGCGAAAGAAACACCAAATGCATGGATACCACAACAGTTCGATAACGAAGCCAATGTGGAAATTCACCGCAAAACAACCGCACAGGAAATCATCAACGATTTTAAGGAAAGCGGACTGGATTATGTAATTACCGGTGTGGGCACGGGCGGACACATAACCGCGATTGCGGAAGTGGTTAAGAAAGCCATTCCGGGACTAAAAGTGTTTGCCGTTGAGCCGGCACTTTCACCAATCCTCAGTGGCGGGGCACCAGGCCCGCATCCCTTGCAAGGACTGGGTGCCAACTTCATTCCTTCCATCTTAAATCGTGAAGTATTGGACGGTGTGATTACAGCGGAAAAAGACGAAGCATTTGAATACACACAGCGTTTGGCAAAAGAAGAAGGAATTCTTGCCGGCATTTCAACCGGCGCGGCCGTTGCAGCCGTTGCCAAGAAGTTGCCTGAAGTTCCAAAAGGCGCAAAGATTTTAACCTTCAACTACGATACCGGCGAACGTTATCTGTCCATTGAAGGATTGTTTCAATAACAAAGTCAATAGTGAATAGTCAATTGTGAATGATTGGCTATTCACTATTCACCATTCACTTTTATCATGAAAAGAATTTTCAACAGCACAATCACAACCGCCGCTACGCCGCTTCGCGTGGTAAAAGGCCTTGTCTTGCTGTTGTTTGTTCAAAGCAAAACGAACAACGATGAAAGGCAAAGTCATTCTCATAGGAGCCGGACCGGGCGACCCGGAACTGCTAACCATCAAGGCCTATCGGATCCTGCAAACCGCAGACGTAGTGTTAGCCGATCGGCTGGTCAGCCCTGAGATTTTGCGGGCTTATGTTTCGCCTTCGGCGGAGATTGTTTACGTGGGCAAGCAATGCAGGAGAGGCGCTTCTACGCCGCAGGCGACCATCAATGAAATGATGGTGAGTTATGCGGGCGAAGGAAAGCTTGTGGTTCGTTTGAAAGGCGGTGATGTTTCTATCTTCTCTAACGTATTGGACGAATTGGAAACACTCGTGCAGCATCAAATTCCTTATGAGATTGTGCCCGGCATTACGGCTGCATTGGGTGCCGCGGCTTACAGCGGTATTCCGCTTACAGCACGCAATCATTCCACAGCGGTTCGCTTCTTAACCGCATACAAATCGGATGTGGTAACAGAAGCGTATTGGAAAGAGTTGGCACAAACGGAAGACACGCTTGTGTTTTACATGTCATCGGAAACGCTGGACAACGTGGTAGCAAAGCTTGTTGAAAATGGAATTGACGCAGCAAAGGAATTAGCGGTGATTGAGCAGGCAACAACGCCGTATCAAAAAATTTACACCAGCAGTTTGTACGATTACGAAACAACCTTGAAGGACAAAGTTTTCTTTTCGCCAACGCTTGTGATCATTGGAAAAGTAGTTGGCCTGCACAAAGGCTTTGGCTGGAAAGTAGAAGAAGCACAAACGGCTGAATACTTTAAGGCGCTGTACGAAAGAACGGCAGCAAAAATTGAAATTCTCGGCTTAACGGCATAAACAAAAACGATGTTAGGGAACGCAAAAATTAAAATCGTAAACGAATTATTAGCGGATTTGTCCCGCGATGAAATCATTTGGCTGAACGGTTATTTGACGGGACTGATGGCCCATCCCGCCCTTCCCGGTGAGAAGGCCACCATCACACAGTCCTTGCTTGTCGGAGAGGCTGAAAAAAGTATTGCCTCGCCGAAAAGCGGGGAGCGCAGCGCAGATGGCCTTCCCACCGGGAAGGTTGGGATAGGCCGCATCACGCTGGCTTACGGCACCGAAACCGGCAACGCAAAAGGTCTTGCAATAACCTTAGCTGGTAAAGCAAAGAAGAATGGCATGCAGGTAAAGCTTGTTGCGCTTGACCAATACAAGCCTGCGGATCTTTCAAAAGAAGAATTGTTCTTTGTTGTTATCAGCACGCAGGGCGAAGGCGAACCGCCGGTGGGTGCAAAAAAGTTTTACGATGCGTTGTTCGCCGGAGGCCTTTCGTTGTCCAATCTGAATTATGCTGTACTTGGATTAGGCGATACTGCTTATCCGCTGTTTTGCAAAACCGGTGAAGACGTGGATGCGCAATTGCAAAAGTTGGGCGGCAATCGTTTGTTGCCATTGCAAAAATGCGATGTGGATTACGAAGAAGATGCGGACAAATGGTTTGATAACGTTTTGAATACGGTGAAATCTGCAGGTGCGCCAAAAGAAGCAGTTGCCGAAAAACCTGTAGCAGCAGCGCCGGCCGCACCGAAAGCTAAAGGCAAAAGATATTACGAAGGAAAAATTCTCACCAACATAAACCTCAACGGACGCGGCTCAAAAAAGCAAACATTTCACATTGAAATTGGCGTGAACGAACCGGTAGAATACGAACCCGGTGATTCGCTTGCGATCGTTCCGCAAAACAGAAAAGCGGTTGTGGAAGAAATCATAAAGCTTACCGGTATTGATCGCAACCTTGTTATTACAACAGAAAAGCACAACGGCACGGCAGAAGAATTGTTGACGAAAGAATTGAATGTTTGCTATCTGCTTACGTCAACCATAAAAAGCTATGCGGAGATAACGGGGCAACAGATTCCTGACACCCGCATGGATTTCAAAGACCTGTTGCGAATTTACCCGGTGAAAGATTCCGCGCAAGGCGCAGAAGTAATAAAGTTGCTCAAGTCAATTGCGCCGCGGTTGTATTCCATTTCTTCGTCACCATCGGTGCATGAAGGCGAACTGCATCTCACGGTTGGCAAGCACAGTTTTTTGTTGGAAGACAACCAACACTTTGGTTTGTGCAGTGAGTTCATGGGCGAGATTGAAGTAGGCACTGTGTTTCGTTTTTACATTCACAAGAACCGCTCGTTCAAGTTGCCAGCCCCGGATAAAGACATCATCATGGTTGGCCCCGGCATTGGCATTGCACCGTACCGTTCTTTTGTTGCCGAACGCGATGCGCAGGGTGCCACCGGCCGCAGTTGGTTGTTCTTCGGCGAACAACATTTTGCAACCGATTTTCTTTACCAAACCGAATGGCAGTCTTACCTGGCAACAGGCTCGCTGACAAAAATGAACGTGGCTTTTAGTCGCGATGGTGAAGAAAGAATTTATGTGGAGCACAAACTGCTGCAACACGCAAAAGAATTGTTCGAATGGATTGAAGGCGGCGCAAGCGTTTACTTGTGCGGCGAGAAAGGACCGTTGCACGAAAAAGTTGAAACGGCACTGAAGCAAATTATTAAAGAAGGCAAAGGCATTTCGGAAGAAGAAGCCGCAAAATATTTTGCGGAGTTGAAGAAAGCAGGGCGTTACGAGAAGGAAGTTTTTTAAGGGACCAGCGGCCCATCCCCACAACTTTTTCTGTTTGTGGCAGACGGTGCTAAAGCCCTTCCCGGTGGGAAGGGGACAAAAAGCCTGAAGGCAGGAAAGAACATACTGCTTTCGGCATAAATGAAATAAAAAAGAAACGTTGAAAAGCAAGGCCCGTGCGCAGATGGCCTTCCCACCGGGAAGGTCGGGATGGGCCACAAATGAATCACAAATGACAGAACAAAAGAATTTATCGGGTGTTGAAAAAATAAAGCAAGCCAGTTTAGGCCTGCGCGGAACGTTGAAAGAAAGCTTGCTTGATGAACTCACTGGAGCAGTGCGTGAACACGATCATGCGTTGACGAAGTTCCACGGCATGTACGTGCAGGACGATCGTGACCTGCGCGAAGAACGTGCTGCGCAAAAGCTTGATAAGCTTTATTCGTTCATGATTCGCATGCGCATACCGGGCGGCTTGTTGACGCCGGAACAATGGATTTCGGCGCATCACATTGCGGGCAAGTATTCAACCGGTGTAATAAAAATTACCACGCGGCAAACGATACAATTGCACGGCATCCTAAAGCACAACGTCAAGCCAACGCTTCAACGTTTTAATCTCGTTGGCCTTGATTCCATCGCAGCCTGCGGCGATGTAAACCGCAACGTCATTGCCAGCAGCCATCCGTCTATTTCGCCGCTGCACGCACACATTCATGGCTATGCAAGAAAGATCAGCGAAGCCATGCGTCCCAAAACAAGAGCCTATTACGAAGTGTGGCTTGACGAAGAAAAGTTGGTGGAGACAACAGAAGACGATCCGTTGTACCAGGACCGTTACATGCCGCGCAAATACAAAGTAGCCATCGCCATTCCACCGAACAACGACATAGATGTTTTCAGCAACGACGTTGGACTGATTGCAATAATTGAGAATGGCAAGTTGCTCGGCTTCAACGTAGCTGTGGGCGGTGGTTTGGGAATGACGCACGGCAACGCAGCAACCTATCCACGGCTGGCGACTGTGATTGGTTTTGTGCCCGAAGAAAAACTGATTGAAACAGTTTACACAATTGCCACCGTGCAACGCGATTACGGCAACCGCAGCGACCGCAAACTGGCCCGCTTAAAATACACGGTTGACAACATGGGCGTTGAAGCGTTCAAAGCAGAAACAGAAAAGCGATTGGGTTTTTCATTTGAACCCGCAAAGTCTTACACGTTCACCGAACGCCGCGATCATTTTGGTTGGGAGCAAAGCTGTGACGGAAAATGGCATTACACGGTGTTTATTGAAAACGGCCGTGTGACAGATGAAAAGGGTCTGAAGTTGAAAACAGCACTGCTGAAGATTGCAGAAACAGGCAAAGCGAATTTTCGTTTCACCACGAATCAAAACCTTACACTCGGCGACATTGCTGCTGATGACAAAGCAACAATCGAATCTATACTTACCGAGTTTAAACTCATTGAACATACCGATAAGGCAAGCGGTGTTCGCCGGAACGCGGTGGCTTGCGTGGCCTTGAATACCTGCCCACTGGCCATGGCGGAAGCACAACGTTATTTGCCTTCGCTCCTTTCGAAGATTGAATTGCTTCTTCAAAAACACAATTTGTCGAACGAGGAAATCAGCATACGCATGACCGGTTGCCCCAACGGTTGCGGCCGTTCAACACTCGCAGAAATTGGCTTCATCGGAACTTCCCTGGGCCATTACAATTTGCACATCGGCGGCGACAGGTTAGGAGAGAGGCTAAACGTAAAATACAAAGACAGCCTTGATGAAAAGGCCATTCTTGAACAACTGGATGAATTGTTTGGTCGTTACGCGGCCAATCGAATCAACGGCGAAACCTTTGGCGATTTTGTGATTCGGGAAAAATTGGTAACCTCGTAGAATGAGAGGAGCCAGGCGCATATTGTTCCGTTTAAAATCGGTTTCCGTTATAACAAGCAGGTATGCAATTGCCTTGCTGATGCTTTTGCCCGCGATATTGAAAGCGCAGCGGCAAACAATTTATACAAACGGCGTTTGGCTTTGTCATTTTGGAAACATTCATCTCAACAACCGCCTGACAATTGTATCCGAAACTGAATTGCATTTAAAGCAATGGATGAAACGCTGGAACGAACAAGTGCTGGACATTGGCTTGTCGGATAAACTAAACGATAAATGGCGTGAGGGTGCAGGCATTGGACTGTACCGTGGTGCGCAATACTTTGACGAGTTGTTTTTTAAAAACGAGTGGCGCGCCTGGCAGGAAGTGAATTACACACTGAAGGGCAAATGGGTGTTTTGGCAACGAATGCGGGTAGAAGAACGATGGATACAAGGTGTGAAAGACGGCCAGAAGATGAACAGCTATGACTATGTAATGCGAATGCGTTACCGAACGGAATTGCAAAAGCCTTTGTATAACGGAAAGATAATACCAGTGATCGCGAATGAATTCATGGCCAGTCCCGGCTACTGGAACAGCGATCGTTTTTTGGATCAAAACCGCTCGTGGGTTGGTGTAAATTTTAAAGTGTCGAGGACGATTGTTCTGCAAACGCAGTACATGAAAATTTTCCAATGGCGCCCAAACAATACCCTTGAAGACCAGAATATTTTTCGCGTGAACATTGCTCAACGTTTTAACCAGAAGGGTTAGGTATGGTAGTGCAAGAGACCAATAAATTATTCCCCGTCTTCCTCAAACTGGAACAACTTTCCATTTTGATTGTGGGCGGCGGAAACGTAGGCCTGGAAAAGCTTTTAGCGGTTTTAAACAATTCGCCGCTGACAAAAATCAAGCTCGTTGCCACAAGCATCAACGAAGCAATCAAAGAATTGGCGATTGATTACCCAAACATTCAACTGGAAGAAAGACCTTTTGAAGAAAGCGATGTTGACGGCGCTGACATTGTTATCATCGGCATCAACGACAAAAGCAAAAGCTGTGACATTGCGCTTGTCGCCAAGTCGAAAAATAAACTGGTAAACGTTGCCGACACACCCGACCTCTGCGACTTTTATTTAAGCTCCGTTGTGCAAAAAGGCAACGTGAAGATTGCCATTTCCACCAACGGAAAATCGCCAACCGTAGCCAAGCGATTGAAAGAAGTTTTGAACGATGCCATACCCGCTGAAATAAACGGCGTAGCAACCAACCTGAGTCTTATTCGCGAAAACCTCAACGGCAATTTCGAAGAAAAGGTTAAGCAGTTAAACGAGCTGACAAAAACCCTGGTGTCGAAGCAGATGACGCTTGAAGAGGTAAACAAGCCCGGACAAAAACTTTGGCAAAAAATTGTTTTTCTCTGCTTGTTTGCTTTTGTGTTCATGATCATCGGCCACACGGTTTTGTCCTACGTTCCTTTCGAAAGATTAATTGGCAGCATCAAAACCATACCGCAGTTCATTGACACGAAAATGTTTTTAATGATGTTGCTTTGCGGCTTTTTGGCACAGATGGCAGACGGCTCACTGGGCATGGGTTACGGAACCATTTCAACAACCTTCTTATTAGCAATCGGCGTCAATCCAGCCATTGTGAGCAGCCGCGTACACGCAGCAAGAGTTTTCTCCAGCGGTGTTTCGGGTTACAGTCATCACCGCTTTGGCAACATCAATAAAAAATTATTTAAGACGCTTGTGGTTCCCGGCATCGTCGGTGCAGCGCTGGGCGCAACCATGGCTTATTTCGGGCAGAAATATTCAACCTATGTGCGCATACCACTTTCACTTTACACCGTTTATCTGGGCTACTACATTTTGCGTAAAGCCTTCAGCAAACCAACCTACGAAACTAAGGTAAAGCGTGCCGGATGGCTTGCGGCAACCGGTGGTTTTATGGATGCTTTTGCCGGCGGCGGTTGGGGCACGTTGGTAACAAGCACCTTGATGTCAAAAAGGAGAAGCCCGCGTTACGTGATTGGCTCGGTTTGTCTCGCCGAATTTTTTGTGGTGTTTGTTAGCTCGATGGTCTTTTTTATCCTGCTTCAAAGCCTTCCGCTGTTTGACATTGCAGGACTTATCATTGGCGGTTTGATTGCCGCGCCGATTGCCGCAAGGCTGGTAGGCAAACTGCCCATAAAAACGATGTTTATTCTGGTGGGGTTGCTGGTGATGCTAACAAGCTGCAACACGCTTTGGAAAGCCATTGGCAAATTGATATAAACGACCCTTTAAACAAACGATAGCTTGTACGAAAGAATTTAAAGACCAATTGTTATTCGTATGAAGAAGAACGACACAAACAAAACCACGCCTCATTTGCATTCCTTCCTCGCCTGCTACAACCGATGTTGTTGAGGCTTCTCCATTCGCACGCAAAACGAATTATCTCTTTTAATTGACTATTAGACAACTGAGTCAAACGGTTTTGCCAACCGCAAGCAATTGCGAAATGCATTGTCATGTAGCGTACACCACAGTCAATGTCTTTTGTCAATGCCCGTACGCCAAAGAGCGCAAAAACAAACGCACAACAAAACATTTTACTTCCAAAGATTATCAACATGAACCACGCATACAGTCGAAAACATCGCACGATTAAAAAAGGCTTTGTCCTTTTCTTCTCTTTTTTTCTTCTCAATGTTTTACACGCACAAGACGCCATTGAAATTTCCGGTCTTGTTACCGGCCAGGACACGAAAGAAGCCCTGATTGGCGTAACCGTCAGCATCAAGGGAACCAAAACACAAACCATCACATCCAACGACGGTTCGTTCAAATTGCGCACAAAAGAAAAACTTCCGTTCACGCTTTTGTTTACGTCGGTTGGCTTTGCACCGCAGGAAGTTCAAGTAGCCACACTTGATTCAAAACTGGATGTAGCACTGGCTACGCAAACCGTGTTAGGCAACGCTGTTGTCATTACGGCATCGAGAATAAGAGAAAGCATTTTAAAGTCGCCGGTGGCGATAGAAAAACTCGACATCAAAGCCATTAAAGAAAGTCCTGCTCCCGGTTTTTACGATGCACTGGAAAACGTGAAGGGTGTGCAGATGACAACATCGAGTCTTACGTTTAAAGTGCCCAACACAAGAGGCTTCAACATTCCGAACAATTTTCGCTTTATGCAATTGGTGGATGGCGTGGACATGCAAGCGGCCACGCTTGGTGTTCCGCTCGGCAATGCCATTGGTCCAACAGAGCTTGACATTCAAAGCGTGGAAATCACGCCGGGTGCGGCTTCGGCGCTGTACGGCATGAACGCCATCAACGGTATGGCCAATCTTCTCACCAAATCTCCGTTTACTTCGCAAGGCTTAAGCGTTTATCAAAAGACCGGTATCAATCACGTTGACGGCATTGATTATTCGCCAAGCGTTTTAACCGAAACGGCCGTTCGTTATGCGAAGGCCTTCAACAATCGCTTTGCTTTCAAACTTAACCTCGGTTATATGCAAGGCACTGATTGGTTGTCGAACACACAACTTGATCAAAATACGAACAACCTCAAAAGCGCCAATCCTTCTTTTCCCGAATTGAACGGGCAATACAACGTGGCTTTTGACGGTTGGAATAAATACGGCGACGATGCACTGGCCGGCAGCAACGTTGTGTCCATCGGAGGGCTAACCATCAACGGCAAGGGCAACCAAACTTTGCGTGTGGCACGAACGGGTTATTGGGAAAAAGATTTGATCAATCCCAAAGTGGACAACCTCAAATTCGACGGTTCGTTTTATTACAAGCTGAAAGGTGGCTCCGAATTATCGTATGCTTATCGCGTGGGCAAGATGGACGGCGTGTTTCAACGCGGCAACAAGGTTCAGTTGGACAACGTGATCGTGCAAAATCACAAGATCGAATGGAAGGGCGATAACTTTTTAATTCGCAGTTACGTGTCGTTGGAGAACACCGGCGATTCGTATAACGTAAAGCCCTTGGCCGACAACATGGATTTGTACAGCGGCGGCGCAACGGATACAAAAACACCAACCAGTTGGGGAACAAAATACAAGAACGCTTTGCTGGCTTACGCGGCAGCAAACGGCGGTGCGTTAACATCGGCCAACCTTGCCGCAGCAACGCAATACGCAAGAACGCAGACCGATGCCAGCCGCGTAAAACCCGGCACGCCGGAGTTTGAAGCGTTGAAAAATACCATCATCAAAATCAACAATTGGGACATTAAATCAAGCGCCATTCCCAACGCTTCCGAAACCGGCGGTGCGGCATTGCTTCAAATGAGCCGTCTGTATCACACCGAAGCGCAATGGGATCTTTCCAAAAAAGTAAAGCTGTTTGATTTGCTGGTTGGCGGCGATGCACGCATCTACGAAATCATTCCCGATGGAAACAACTTTGTTGATTTCTCCCGCCCCATTGCCGAACGCAACCAACTTACGAAGGACGGCAACTTCGGCAATAACGTTTACTATAAAAAATTTGGTGCCTTTGCGCAGGCAACAAAAGCTTTTTTTAAAGACAAGCTGAAGCTGTTTGGTTCTTTGCGTTACGATTACAACCCGGAGTTTGATCCGAAGTTTACGCCGCGTTTGGCCGCTGTTTATACGCTGAATCAGAAGCACAATTTCCGTTTCACGTATCAACAAGGTTACCGCTTTCCCTCGCTGTTTGAAGCACTTTCGTACGTCAACAACGGACGTGTAAAAAGAGTGGGCAGTCTTTCATACATCAACGAAGGTTTGGGTTATTTGGAGAACAGTTATACGCAGGCATCAGTGGTGAATTTTAATGCGGCGGTAAGTGCCGCGGGTAATTCAGACAGCGCGGCTTTGGCAAACAAAGGTTTGTTGCAAGTTGCGAACTTACCCAAAGCAAAACCCGAAGGCATTCGATCTTTTGAGATAGGCTACAAAGCGGTATTGTTTGACAACAAACTTTTTGTTGACATTGATGCCTACACAAACCAATACGATGGTTTTTTAGGGCAAGTGCAAGTATATGTACCAAACGGAACAACCGTCGGGACAGACGCTGCCGTTCTTGCCATGCTTGACCGCAACCGCGATGCAACAACCGCAACGGTCACCACCGCTGCCAGCAATGGGCAAGATCGCTACCGCGTTTATACCAACGCCAAAAACAAGTACGTCAATTACGGTTCGGCCTTGGGCATTACTTATAATTTTTATAAGAAGTACACGGTATCAGGCAACGTGAACTTTAATAAAATGAAATCCGGCAATAAAGATGACATTTTCGTCACGGGCTTCAATACACCCGAATGGACGACTAATCTTTCGTTTGGCAACCGCGAAGTGGCGAAGAATCTTGGCTTCAACATCGTGTGGCGCTGGCAAGACGCTTTCCAGTGGGAAAGCCCGTTGGTGACCGGCGGTGTGGATGCGTACAACACAATAGACGCGCAAGTAAACCTTCGCCTGCCGAACCTGAAATCAACCGTTAAAGTCGGGGGCGCTGATCTGCTCAATCACCGCTACATTCAATACGCCGGCGGCCCAACCATTGGCGGATTGTATTACGTTGCCATTACGGTGGAGGGTGTTTTAGAAAAGTAAGATGGTGTTGTTTTGAAATGGCGGGCCGTGATTGCAATTGGCGGCTCGCCATTTCAATTTAAAGGAGATGATAAATTGTGGAATGGATAGACTTGTTGGAAACTCGTGTTGATAGAATGAATGCTGACAGTAGAATGATTGTTAAACGAGTACTTTAAGCAGCCAACGTCCAGGGCTTTGTGCAGTAGCGGTATTCCGTGTTCCGTCAAGCCCCGAACCGCTGCTGATAAATATAAAAATGTTGATGTTTATTTCTATTGCTCACCTGCGTTTGGTCAGCCGAAACTGAAGATGGGCAGTGAAAAAAAGCTGATGATTTGTTCGTCGCCCCGCTGTTGCACAAAGCCCCCTGTTAGCAGCAGACTTTCTGATAGATGAGCAGTTAAATTCCATCACTTTTAGAAAACGGATATTAATTTACTTTTTTAAAAAATTTGCTCTTTCACTCTCTACATTCTTTATGATAGTCTCTATTTCCTTTGCAGATTCTCCTTTCATTTCTTCAATAGTTGAATAATTCCCTTCGTGATACGCCGCATACATTACACTTATCGCTCCTATAACATAATTACACTCGTGAATTACTGCATCTCTATATCTTTCACCTCCATCAACAAGTTTTAAGTTATGTTCAATATCATTTGCGCCAGAAGTTACAACGCTTGATTCATCTACAGCTTTTTGGAGAATTGAACCATATTCTTGATTGCTGGATGTGCTTTTTAATTCATTCACGGTTGATTGAAATTGACTACTTGCATAATTATGGACTTCGAATAACTTTTTATCAAAACTGCTTTTGCCGTTGCAAGAAACCAGTACAAGACCAAGCCAGAGATATTTGAATAAGCTTTTCATAATTGTTCATATTGGAGATACTGTATACTCGTACACGTATTCTTTTTCGAAAAATACCATTTTGATTGTATTTGTTATATTGTTCTTTTCAAAGATGATTTCAACATCACGTCCGTCTGTGCCTTTGCAGAAATATGTGAAGCCTTCCGCTCCGCTCATTCGACCTACTAAAGGCTCTTTCTTTACCACGGTGTATCCAGTGTATCTATTTTTCTCAAAGTATAGCTTGAAATAGTCTTCTCCGTAAGCAATTATAGAATCTTGATGACGTTCAGGAGCTGCTTCCCAATTAACCTGTTCTTCAAAATCAGCACTTGAAATTTTCCGACAATCTGATACTTTGAAACTTACATCCTCTCTGCTATGAAAGAAGATTTCTATGCCACGGTAAAAGGTAATCAGCCCAAGTTTGTTGTTTTCGGGATGCTTTTTTACTGTATGTACAAATCCTAACACACCAATTCCGATAAGTATCGCAATTATGAATTTTGAAGGGTTATCCTTTATTTTCTGCCACATTTCAGTTAGTTTTCGATTTATCTGCAATTTTTTCAGTTGACTTTTCAAATTTTAGATTGCGCAACGATTTGTAAAAGTGTTCTTACTGTCGTCTAATACAATAAAAAGTAACTGTTTTGATTTGTCGCAAACTCTTGAGCCGTCAACCGTTTGCTGCTAACGCTGACGGCTTGCTGATGTGCCGGTTGTCTGTGTTGCGTCAGCCTGGTAAGTTAGATGAAGTTCTTAATAGTTACAAAAATTGAGTGATTGCTCTTCACCCCGGCATATTAGCAAGCCGATGTACTATGCAGGCGGAGGATCGGGGCGGCGCTGCAAGACGCAAGCTGTTAAAGCCGTTGGCCGTCGTGTCTGGATAAGTGAGCGGCTTTAAGTGCTTGTCGGCTTATGGTCG
>Ga0308175_100000103_pt1 | contig 66777 bp, 55 predicted proteins | sample PhyCR1_3_FD_203893 | JGI IMG/M metagenome (GOLD analysis project Ga0308175, IMG submission 203893) | Soil microbial communities from UC Gill Tract Community Farm, Albany, California, United States - DLSLS.C.R1 | ecosystem: Environmental > Terrestrial > Soil > Agricultural land | place: USA...
TCACCCGCGACCCCGACGTCGTCCACCGCGCCGATCAGATCGTCGTGCCGGGCCAGGGCGCGTTCGGCGTGTTCATGCGCGGCCTCGGCGAGCGGGGCCTCGGCGAGGCGCTGCGCGAGGCGATCGCGAGCGGCCGGCCGTACCTCGGCATCTGCCTGGGCCTCCAGATCCTGTTCGACGAGAGCGAGGAACAAGGCCCCTGCCCCGGGCTCGGGGTGATCGCCGGCGGGGTCGTGCGGCTCGCCCCGACCGACCCACGCCTCAAGGTCCCGCACATCGGCTGGAACCAGCTCGCGTTCCGCCGCCGCGATCCGCTGCTCGCCGGCATCGCCGACGGCGCGCACGTCTACTTCGTGCACTCGTACCACGCCGTGCCCAGCGATCCAGGGCTCGTCACGCTCGAGGCCGAGCACGGCGTCCGGCTGACCGCGGCGGTTCGCCAGGCCAATGTCTTTGCGTGCCAGTTCCACCCCGAGAAGAGCCAGGCGGTCGGGCTGCAGATCCTGCGCAACTTCGTGGAGCACGCATGAAGCTCCTCCCCGCGATCGATCTGCTCGGCGGCCGCGCGGTCCGGCTCGAGGAGGGCAAGCGCGACCGCGCCACGGTGTTTCACGACCGGCCGATCGAGCTCGTCTCCCAGCTCGCGCAGGGCGGCGCCGATCGGCTGCACGTCGTCGATCTGGACGGCGCGTTCGGCGAGCCGCGCCAGCTCACCCTGATCGCCGCGCTCATCGCGGCCTCGCCGATCCCCGTCGAGGTCGGCGGCGGCATCCGCGATCGCGACGCGATCGATCGCATCCTCGACCTCGGCGCCGCGTTCGCCGTCCTCGGCACCGCCGCGGTCCGCTCGCCCGCCCTGGTCGAAGCCGCCTGCCGCGCGTACCCCGGCCGGATCATCGTCGCGGTCGACGCGCGCGACGGCGTCGTCGCGGTCGACGGCTGGACCACCAGCGGCGGGATCACCGCGCGCGACCTCACCGCCCGCGCCGCCGCCTGGGGCGCCGCCGCGGTGCTCTACACCGACGTCGCCCGCGACGGTCTGGGCGGCGGTCCCAACGTCGCCGCCACCGCCGCCCTCGCCCGCGCCACCGCCCTAGAGGTCATCGCCTCCGGCGGCGTCGGCTCGCTCGACCACATCGCCGACCTACGCCGCGCCGGGATCCCCGCCGTCGTCGTTGGCCGCGCGCTCTACGACGGCCGGTTCACCGTCGCCGACGCCGCCCGGGTCGCCCACGCTCCCGATTAACGTCGACGCGGCCCGCCACGCTCGGCGCAGGCCGCCGCTTCACACCGACTCGCAAGATCACACACGGCCCGACCGCTTCGCACATGTCCCGCGAGAACGCGGACACGCTCGCTGGCAACGCGGGTCTGGGCCCTTCGCTCGTCTGTTGACCGCCGTATCACGTTGGGCGTCCGTGCCATCCCCACGACGCGCCGACGCCCCACCACCCGGCCTGGGAATTTATCTCGCGAAGTGGCCCAGCCCGCGTCGCTGCGCTTCGCGTTGACGCGCTCGACGGGATCTGGTTCGTCGTGACGGACGTGCGAAGTGTGCTCGCGCGCCCTTGGTCTCTCGTAGTGTCGTGATGAATACTCCAGACGATCATGCTCGCGCGCCGCATCATCCCCTGCCTCGACGTCAAGGACGGCCGTGTCGTCAAGGGCATCAACTTCCTGGCGTTGCGTGACGCCGGCGATCCGGTCGAGCAGGCCGCCGCCTACGACGCGCAGGGCGCCGACGAGATCTGCTACCTCGATATCTCCGCGTCGCCCGAGGGCCGATCGACCCTGCTCGACGTCGTCGCGCGCACGGCCGATCAGGTGTTCGCCCCCCTCACCGTCGGCGGCGGCGTGCGCACCGTCACCGACGCCGAGCGCCTGCTCGACGCCGGCGCCGACAAGATCGCGATCAACACCGCCGCGATCCGGACCCCCGAGCTCATCGCCCAGCTGTCTGCGCGGTTCGGCAACCAGGCGATCGTCGTCGCGATCGACGCCAAGCGCACCCCCGGGCCCGGCCCCACCCGCTGGGAGGTCTACAGCCACGGCGGCCGCACCCCTGAGGGCCTCGACGCCCTCGCCTGGTGCCACCGGGTCGCCGAGCTCGGCGCCGGCGAGATCCTGCTCACCAGCATGGACCGCGACGGCACCGGCACCGGCTACGATACAGAACTCCTCGCCCAGGTCGCCGCCTCGGTCTCGATCCCGCTGATCGCCTCGGGCGGCGTCGGCGTCCTCGCCCACCTCGCCGAGGGCCTCGAAGCCGGCGCCGACGCCGTCCTCGCCGCGTCGATCTTCCACTTCGGCCAGCACACGATCGGCGAAGCCAAGGCCTTCCTGTCCACCCGCGGCCTCGAGATCCGCCTGTAGCGTCGGTGGGGCATACGTACGGGTTCCTCCTCGAACCCGCTCGCCTAGCTGCTGGTTCCCGCCAGCACACGATCGGCAAAGCGAAGGCGCCCGCGGCCCTCGAGATCACCACTTGTAGAACATAGCTCGCGGGGCATAGATCGCGAGGCGCTGTGCTCGTGCGAAGACCGCGCGGGCGCGCCGCGCGGTCTCGAGAACACGTGTGGAACGATCGACCCGAGCGAGATGAGCACAGCCGGTATCCATCCCGGTTCACGTCGTGATGAGAACGCACAGGAAACGATCGACCCAGGCGAGCGAGTCTGATCCTGCTACCGAGCGCGCGCGGATCGTCGAACGAGACCATGTGGGTGCAGTGAGATGAGCCGGTCGCTCTTCCAGCCGCATCTCCGCATCCGCCTTGAGACCTATGATAGATGAGCGGTACGGCGACGGCGAGTACCGGTACCTGACGGCGAGTACTGGTACCTGACGGCGAGTACCGGTGCAGACGTCAACGCGCGGCGCAGCGACGCGGGCTGGGTTCCGAGCGAGGTAGCTTCCACAGGTGGGTGTTCGAGGGCAGGCCGGGTTGAGTGTTGGGCCTGGAGGTAGTTCTCTCGCCGGTGGTTCGCTGTCCCCCGAGCGAGTGGACCCAGACCCGCGTCGCAAGCAAGCGTGTGCGCGTTCACCCGGGGGTAGTAGCGAGCGCGGGAGGCGAGCATGAGGCGAGCGCGGCGCGGGCAGCGAGCACGGCGCGGGTAGCGAGCGCGGGAGGGGCGAGCGGGGGTCAGACGACGGCGGCGCCGCCGCGGCCCGGCCTGGCGGGGTGGGCGAGCCGCGCGGCGACGAAGTCCTTGGCCGCGCGACAGGCGTCGAGCAGCGAGGCGCCGCGCGCGAGGTGCACGGCGAGCGCCGACGATAGCGCACAGCCGGTGCCGTGGACGTACTCGCCGCCGGGCAGCCGCGGGCCGCGCAGGGGCTCGATCCCGTCGGCGCGGCACAGGAAGTCGATCGACTCGTCGCCGCCCAGGTGGCCGCCCTTGACGAGCACGGCCGTGGCGAGCCGCCCGGCCAGCTCCTGGCCGACCGAGGCAGCGTCGGTGGCGCTCTCGATCGCCGCGCCGGTCAAGAACGCGAGCTCCTGCGTGTTGGGCGTCAGCACGGTGACGTGGGGCATGAGCGCCGCGACGGCGTGACCGAACAGGCTGTCGATGAACGGGACGTCGCCGCGCGACGGATGGATCACCGGGTCCCACACCACCGGCGCGCTGGTCAGGGCGAGGGCATGGCTGATCGCCTTGGCGATCTCGCTCGAGCCGATCATGCCGATCTTGACCGCCCGGACCTCGACGTCGGACAGCAGGAACTCGAGCTGCTCGCGGATCTCACTGGCGTTCATCGCCTCGGTGTTGATGACCGCGGTCGTGTTCTGGACGGTCAGCGCGGTGACCACGCCGACCGGCCGGCCGCCGAGCTCGCTGACCACGCGGACATCGGCGATGAGCCCCGCACCGCCGGAGGGATCGAGGCCGGCGCAGATCAGGACGTCGGGCCGGACCGCGCCGGGGGGCGAGCGAAACGGGTGATCGGTCACGAGTCGAACGCTGCCAGGCCCGTGACGTCTTGGCCAACGACGAGGGTGTGGATGTCGTGCGTGCCCTCGTAGGTGTAGACCGACTCGAGGTTCAGCATGTGTCGGCCGCACTGGTACTCGTCGGTGACGCCGTTCGCGCCGAGGATGTCGCGCGCGTCGCGGGCGATGTCGCGGGCGATCGCGACGTTGTTGCGCTTGGCGAGCGAGATCTGCCCGGCGGTGATCTTGTCGGCTTCCTTGAGCCGGCCGAGCCGCCAGCACACGAGCTGCGCCTTGGTGATCTCGGAGACCATGTGGACGAGCTTCTGCTGCACCAGCTGGTAGCCGGCGATCGGCCGGCTGAACTGCACGCGATCCTGGGCGTAGCGGAGCGCCTCGTCGTAGCACGCCATCGCCGCGCCGACCGCGCCGTAGCAGATGCCGAACCGCGCCTGCGACAGGCACGACAGCGGGCCGCGCATGCCGCTGATGCCGGGCAGCAGCGCGTCGTCGCCGACCTCGCAGTCCTCGAGCACCAGCTCGCTGGTCACGCTCGCCCGCAGCGACCACTTGCCGTGAATGTCACGCGCGGTGAACCCGGGAGTCTTGGTCGGCACCAGGAAGCCGTGGACCCGGCCGTCGAGCTTGGCCCACACCAGCGCGACGCCGGCGACCGAGCCGTTCGTGATCCACCGCTTGGTGCCATTCAGCCGGTACCCGGCGCTGGTCTTGACCGCCGTGGTGAGCATCCCCGAAGGGTTCGAGCCGAAGTCGGGCTCGGTCAGCCCGAAGCAGCCGATCAGGCGGCCGGCGGCCATCTCGGGCAGGTAGCGCTGCTTCTGGGCCTCGGAGCCAAATGCCCAGATCGGGTACATCACGAGCGAGCTCTGCACCGAGCAGAACGAGCGGATGCCCGAGTCGCCGCGCTCGAGCTCCTGGCAGATCAGGCCGTAGGCCGTGGGCGTGATGCCCGCGCAGCCATAGCCGGTCAGCGACGGACCGAGCAGCCCGAGCTTGCCGAACTCGGCCACCAGCTCGTGCGGGAACCGGCCCTCGGCCCAGTGCTTGCCGATCGTGGGCATCACCCGCTGGGTCACGAGCTCGCGCACGGTATCGCGCACCAGGCGCTCCTCGTGGGTGAAGAGCTCGTCGAGGCCGTAGTAATCGAGCGCTGCGTACGCCATGGGATCTCCGCGGCAAAAGTGGGGGAGCGGGAAAGAAGCGAGCCCCGGCGGTATACTTCGCCGGTGGTGCGCGCGGCAACGATCGCTGTCCTGATCGCCATCCTTCCAGCCGTGGCCCGCGGCGACGCGGCGGCCGACCTGGGCGACGCGTACCGCGCCTACGACGCCGGGGACCTCGCGACGGCCCAGGCCAAGCTCGCCAAGCTTCCCAGGCTCGACGACAAGCGCCTGGCGATCCGCGACTACGCGCTGTGGCTGCGCGGGATGGTCGCGCTGCGCCGCGGCGAGCCCGCCCGCGCCGAGGCCTGGTTCCACGAGCTCGCCAAGCTCGCCGGATCCCCGCTCGCCCGCCAGGTCCCGTGGCGGCTCGCCGACTGCGCCTGGGATCGCGGCGATCGCAAGGCCGCCGCCAGGGCCTACCAGAAGGTCATCGCCGCCAAGGACGCGCTCGAGATCGGCGACGCCGGCACCGCGATGTACCGGATCGCCGAGACCGCCGAGACCCGCTCGGGCGATGCCGCCAGGGCCGCGTACCGCGCGCTCGTGATCGCACACCCCTCCCATCCGCTGGCGATTCGCGCCGAGCAGAAGCTCGCCGCGCTCGGCGCGCCCGCGCTCACCGCCACCGAGCGGATCGAGCGGGCCAAGCACCTCACCGACGCCCACCTGTGGGATGAGGCCGTCGCCGAGCTCTCGCTGATCGGCGATGAGATCCCCGCCGACGTCGCCCACCAGCGCGACTACTGGCTCGGCATCACGCTGTTCAAGATGCGGCGGCGCTACGGCGACGCCGGCAAGCTCCTCCTCGGGGTCTCGTCCCAGCTCGGCGCCGCGGCGGCCGAGGCGATGTTCCACGGCGCCCGGGCGCTGTCGCGCGCCGACCACGACGACGAGGCGATCCGCTGGTACCAGAAGGTCGTCGCCGGCTATCCGGGCACCGCCTACGCGCAGGAGGCGCAGTTCCTGTCGGGCTGGCTCGAGTTCAACCGCGGCCACTACAAGGAGGCGATCGCGCCGCTCGAGACCTCGCTGTCGCGCTACCCGCACAGCAAGTGGGTCGACGACTCGCTGTGGTTCCTCGGCATGGCGCACTACTTCCTCGGACAGTGGCAACCCGCGCGCACCCGGCTCGACGCGCTCGCCCGGCGGAGCGGCGCCCTCGAGGGCGGCAAGGGCACCTACTGGCTCGCCCGGATCGACGAGCGCCTCGCCGACCAGCCCGCCGCGATCACCGGCTACACCCAGACCGTCACGCGATTTCCGTTCTCGTGGTACGCGCTGCTCGCCCGCGCGCGGCTCGCCTCCCTCGGGGCGCCGGTCCCGCCGTTCGGGGTCGACGATGCCGCGCCGCGGGGCCCCAAGCTGGCGGCCCGGGCCGACGCCGCGCTCGCCGGCGACCCCCTCATCTCCCGCGCCGACGAGCTGATCGCCGCGGGGCTCGGCAGCGAGGCCGGCGACGAGCTATCGCGCCAGGAGCGCGCGTTCCTGGGCCGCCACGATCGCGCCGCGGCGTTCGCGACGCTGCTCGATCGCTACCGCAAGGCCGGCAACTTCTTCCGGCCGTGGATGCTCGCCGTCAGCTACAGCGGCAGCGCGCTCGACGGCCCCGCCGACGGCGATGCGCGGCGCTGGTGGGAGAACGCCTATCCGCGCGCCTACCGCGAGCTGGTCGAGAAGTACCAGAAGCTCGGCGATAACCCGGTGGGCTACCTCTACTCGATCATGCGCAAGGAGAGCGGCTTCAACCCGCACGATCTGTCGTACGCCGACGCCCAGGGCCTCCTCCAGATGATCCCGCCGACGACGAGGCGCGTCGCCAAGGAGCTCAAGATCCCCTACGACCCGGGCCGGCTCTACGAGCCCGAGTACAACATCGAGACCGGGAGCTGGTACATCGGGCACCTGCTCCAGAAGTTCAAGGGCCAGATACCGATCGGCGCCGGCTCGTTCAACAGCGGGCCGCGGCCCGTCATGAAGTGGGTCGATCAATACGGCGATCGCGAGATCGACGAGCTGGTCGAGCTCGTGCCGTACACCCAGACCCGCGAGTACATGAAGAAGGTGACCGAGAACTTCGCGCGCTACCAGTACCTCTACGAGGGCAAGATCTACGAGCAGCCGCTCACCGTCGATAAGCACTACCTCGACGATCGCCTCACCTACTAGTCCCACGCCGCAGTGGATTTGACTGGTTGGTTCACCAACCGATCCTGCGAGGACGGCAACGCGCAGCGCAGCGGCGCGGGCTGGGTCACCTCACGAGATAGATTGCACGGCCGGGTGGTAGCACGCCGGTGGGTCGTGGAGATGGCACCGAGCACGGCACGATCACGAACACGCCCCTGAGAGACGGCCGGGGGCCGACGACCGCTGCAGCTGGGCGGACCAGGGCGGACTAAGGTGCCGGCGGGTAGACGATGCGGGCGCGGACGGCCTGACCTGCCGTATCGGGCGCCTTGCCGCTGGTGTCGGACCACATGACGGCGAACGCGTCGGGGAGGCCGATCACCGAGGGCCTCCTCTGGCTGCCGCCGGTGGTCGTCGGGATCGCAAAGGCGTCGGTGACCGGCTCGCCGGTCGCCTTCATGATGCGGCCGGACAGCGTGCACACGTCGCCGCTCGTGTTGCAGGTGTGCCACGCGACCAGCACCGTCCCGTCGGGCCGGCTGGCGAAGCCAAAGTCTTCGTCGTCGGAGCCGCTCTGGTCGGTGACGAGCGCCGGCATGCCGGTGAGCGTGCCGGCCGGGCTGAGCTGGTAGAGCTCGATCTTTCCGGTGGTGGTCGCGCCGGCCCGGGGGAGCCAGCGCACGGCGATGGCGAAGCCACCGCCGGACACCGCCGCGAGCCGCGTGTGAGCGACCTGGTCGGTCGCCGTCTGCGGGATCAGCACGGTGTCGGCCGGCGTGAGCACGCTGGTGCTGGACGTCGTGTTGGCGTGGAGGGCGCCGCCATCGACCCAGGTGAACAGCAGGTGATCAGCGCTGGCGGCCACGGCGTTGCTGATCGGGAACGTGGCGGTGGTCGGGATGGCCTGGACCTTGGCGGGCGGGGTGCAGTCCGACTTGACGATCGCATGGCTGACGTTGATCACGCTGGCCCCGGTGGGAAGGCCGCTCCAGCTCACGACGAAGTCGCCACCGGGCAGCGCCGCGACCACGGGCGCGTCGAGCATGAAGTCGGTCGACACGGTGGTCTGATCGCCGCCGAGCCCGCCGGCGCTGCTGAGCGTCCGGCAGGCCAGGCCGGTCGTGTTCACCGGGGCGGGATCGGTGAAGTCCCACATCGCGACGGTCGCGGCCGGGCTCGACGCTACCGCCGGCTCGGTGAACGTATCGCTCGGCCGGGCGGTCACGACGAACGCGTTGGTGCCGGCGGCGGCCAGGGCCGTCACCGGCTTGCCGTCGGCGCCGAACCTGCGGGCGAACACGTTGCAGGCGCTCTGCATGCACGAGTCGCGGAACACGGCGGTCCAGGTGCCGTCGGGCAGCGCGGCGAGCTGGAGCCCCGTGGACAGCGGGTCGTCGGTCGGGAACTGGTCACCGGCGTAGTCGGTGTTGACCACGAAGTCGGCCGGATCAAGCGTGACCTTCGTCGTGGCGGCGCTGACCTTGGTCGTCGCGCTGCCGTGGCCGACCACGAGGCTGTTCTCGTCGACCGCGTCGACCGTGATCGCGAGGTCGCCGGTGCGGCCCGGCGCCGAGACGCTGAACGTGACCGGGAACGCCTGGCCCTTCAGGTCGAGGCTGTCGGTCCGCATGGTCCCGCCGTTGGCCAGGGTCACGCTGAGCGACCTGGCGTTGTGGACGGCGGGGCGCGCGTCGACCGTGACGAGCACGTAGCTGCCGGAGCCGGTGCATGCGCCGAGCCCGGCGGCGAGGCCAAGGACACAGCCGAGGGAGAGGCGGCGCGCGCGCATGTCACTTCCCGAACACGATGTTACCGAGGCTGGACATCGGCGGACCGTGCGGCCGGGTGAGCTCGTAGGTCGCGACGCCGCCGGCGGCGCCGAGCACCGCGATGCCGGTCCAGAACCACCACCGCTTGTAGACGGGGTGATCCGGGGCGCGCTCTTCAGGCGGTGGGGCTGGCTCGTGCGCAGCGGGCCGGGTTTGCACCAGGCCGAGGCGCTGGGTATCGGACTGGTCCTTCTTGGCCTCGAGCTCGCTGATCAGCTGCTCGACCTTGTCGCGGTTGGGCGCGTCGGGCGCGAGCTTCAGGTACTTCTGGTAGCTGAAGATCGCGGCGTCGTACTCGCCCAGGTTGCGATAGCACTGGCCGATGTTGAACAGAAAGTCCGGGATCGGCTTGGCGTCGAACGCCTTCTGGTACTCGTCGAGCGCCTCGCTGAACCTGGTGAGCGCGTAGAGCTTCTCGCCGCGATCGAAGTGACGCTTGGCGGTGCGCAGGGCGGAATCATCGGCGGTGGCGACGCGGGCGGCGAGCACGGTGAAGCACAGCGCGAGCAGGAGGCGGGGCAGCGTCATGACTTGGGATGGAAAGGATCGAGGGTGTCGGACGGATCGATCGCGGGCTTGCTGGGCGGCTTCTTGGCGGGCGCCGGCGAACTGTCGCTGGGATCGATCAGGTGATCGTGATCGGGGTCCTTGGGATCCTTGGCGTCCCTGGCATCGGGGGCGTCGTGACCGGCCTTGCCGTCCTTGCCGAGCCTGGCGTCGTGCCGGGTCGCCTTGGGCGGACGCTTCGCCGGGCGCTTGTCGGGCTTGGGGTCGGCCTGGGCGAGGGGCCGGCCGTCATGTGGCGCGGGTAGCGCGGCCGATGCGGATCGCACGAGCGTGACCTGGAATGCGCGCTGGTCGCCGGTGAGATCCACCGTGATCGGGTTGTCGTCGTAGCCATCGCGCTTGATGACGTAGTCGCGGCGATCGGTAGGGCCGCCGTCCGCGAGGTCGATGTTGAATGAGCAGGGGGTCCGGCATAGCTCGATCGACCGGCCGACGGCGTACACGCCAGCGCTCGGCGATGAATCGAACCGCAGCTCGACGACCGTACCGCGCGCCACCGGTGGGTCGTCCGCTTGCGCGGTCGGCTCCACGATGGGCTGTGCGGTCGGCTCCACGATGGGCTGCGCGGTCGGTGCCGCTGGCTGCACGATCGCCGTGGCCGGAGGCGGCGCCGCAGCGTCCTTGGTTCGTTCGGCGTACCACAGCGCGGCGCTCACGCCGATCGCCACGGCCGCGGTGGCGCCGCCAACCCAGACCCACCAGGGGGTCGGGACCACCGGCGTCGGCCGAGGGACCGGGCCGTAGCGCACGTCGAGCTGGATCTGCGACAGGTCCAGCTCGGAGCTGCCGGAGATGTGCGAGTTGCCGGAGATGTGCGAGCTGCCGGAGATGTGCGAGCTGCCGGAGATGTGCGAGCTGCCGGAGATGTGCGAGTTGCCGGAGATGTGCGAGCTGCCGGAGATGTGCGAGCTGCCGGAGGCGTGCGAGATATGCGAGCTGTGCGAGGCGGGCGCCGGCAAGGGGAGCTGGAGGCTGGGGGTGCGGACGCCGCTGCTCGCCAGGATCACGGCGCCGGGAGGGTACGTTCCGGCCAGCGGGATCCCCATGCCGCCGAGCATGCCGAGCAGCGCTTCGCGGAGCTCGACGATGTGAGAGAACCGCTGCGCCGGATCCTTCTCCAGCGCCTTCAGGATCACCGCCTCGAGCTGCGGATCCATGCCGGCACCGCCGGGCGTCTGATGGGGCGGCACCGGCATCTCCGTCAGGTGCTTGCGCACGAACTCGCCGAACGAGCGCCCGCGGAACATCGGCTGGCCGCAGAACAGCTCGTACATGATCGCGCCGAGCGAGTAGATATCGCTGCGCGCGTCGATCACCATCCCGCCGGCTTGCTCGGGCGACATGTACGCGGGCGTGCCGATCACCGAGCCGGCCGCGGTCTGAAACCCGACGTCTTCGTCCTCGCGGTTGAGCAGCTTGGCGACGCCGAAGTCGAGCAGCTTCACCAGATCGGCGCCGTCGGGCGTCGGCACGACGATCACGTTGTCGGGCTTGAGATCGCGGTGGACGATGTCGACCTGGTGTGCCGCGCCCAGGCCGTCGCAGATCTGGACGAGCACGGCGAGCGCGCGGGGCAGGTCGACGCCGCGCTGCGCCCAGCCGCCGAGGCTCGTGCCGGTCAGGAGCTCCATGATGATGAAGGTCGTGCCGTCGTCGAGCTCGACGAAGTCGGTGACGTCGACGATGTTGCGGTGCCGGATGCGGTTGACGGTGCGCGCTTCTTGAAAGAACCGCGCGACCGAATCACGCCGGCTCGCATAATCCCGGCGCAGCAGCTTGAGCGCGACCTCGCGGCCGAGCTTCACGTGCTCGGCGCGATACACGTACCCCATGCCGCCCTTGCCGAGCAGGTCGATCACACGGTAGCTGCCGAGCACCTGATCGAGGTACTCCTCGGGAGCGTCGGGCTGGCGGTTCGGCGTCACCGAGAGCCGGGCGGCGGGGGGAGGCGCGGGGGTCTTGCCGCGACCGCTGGGCGACTCGATCGCCGTGATCTGGCGGTTGTACGTCCCGAGGGCAAGGGCGGCGAGGGCCGCGAGCTCGGCAGGCGACGCGGGCACCGGCTGCTCGCCGGGCTCGAGGTTCAGTGACTGGGTCGGTTCGCGTCCACCGTCACGCACAGGCGTGCTGGGAGGGGTGTCGCCGGAGCGCGGACCGCGTGTCGTCATGCAAGCCACCGCACGACCACGCGTGTGGTCACGACGGAGTGACAGTGAGTGTACGATCCAAACCGCACTCTCAGCAACCAAACGATTTCGCTGGGTTGTAAGCTAGCGCACGGTGGTAGAATGAGCCAGACCTGCGGTCAATTACCGCACCGTCCGAGCGCCTGAACGGCCGCGTGGATCGCGCTCTCGACCTGCAGGGACGGCTCATGGAGGTCCTGCGCCTTGAGCGGGGCGCACGCCGCGCTGTTACCGAGGCTGCCGAGCGCCCGGGCCACGGTCGCGCGGACATCGCGGCTGGCGTGGTCGAGCAGCGGCACCAGCTCGTCGACGTCGGTCGCGAGCGCCGAGCGCGTCGCGCCGAGCGCCTCGACCGCCGCGCGCAACCGCAGCAGATCTTGCGGGGTGCCCTGCGCGGCCGAGAAGCCGTCGATGAGCGCGGTCAGCCCGTCGTGGGCGGCCGCGCCGAGGCCGCACGGCGCGGGGCAGTACGCGGGCAACGCCCGGATCGCCCGCAGCTCGATGCCGAGATCGACGGTGCGATCGACGGCGACGTTCAGGAGGTTGTCGAGCGCCGTCGCGGCCCCGAACGCGTTGTCGAGCGCGGCCTTCGACGGCACCTCATCGATCGACATGAGCGCGGAGACCACCGGAGGGGTCAGGAGCGCGTTGTCGGCTCCGGCCGGCAGCGCGCACAAGACGACCGCGCACGCGTACAGGCCGCGCGTCATCGCAGCACCGCGCTGCGCGAGAGGATCTGGCGCTGTCCGGCGCTGAGGCCTGCGCCGAGGCTCGGGCCGGAGCCGGCCTCGGGCCCGAAGCGCTCGGAGAAGTACAAGAGGTTGTTGGTCGAGTCATCGCCGTCGTCGATCGGATCGCGCCACGTCGGGTGCTGCGGGGTCCCGAGCTCGACGTTGTGGTAGAGGCCCATGTAGCGCGCGAGCTCGTGCGCGGTGAGCCGCGCGATGGCGGCCCAGTCGCGATAGCACAGCGTATCGAGGCCGATCACGATGCCCGACTGCCGGGTGCCGGCGACCCCGGCCGGCCCGGGGTTCGGACCGAACGCCTGGACGCCCGCCGGCGACAGCGACCGCACGAAGAACACGTTGATGCCGTCCGGGTACTTGCCGAGCGCGAACAGCGAGCCGGCGTCGGCGATGTCGAGCCCGTCGAGCTCGGGGTGGTCGGTGATCGTCTCGTATGTGGGCTCGCCGAGCGAGAGCCCGGCGACCTCGATCACCCGGCGGAGCTCGCCGAGGTAGTCGTCCTGGAAGAACGCCGCGCTCTGGGCCGTCGCGGCCGACAGCGTCGCGCCGCCCGTCATCGCCGCGCACGGGTGGTCGTCGAGGGCGAGGAAGAAGAAGTGGAGATCGAGGATCCCGCTCGAGCCGAGCTGGACGACCGCGGTGACGTGCGGGATCGCGGAGCCGGGCATGGCGTTGGCCAGAAACGACGAGACCTCGATCCGGTACATGCCCGGACCGAGCGCGCCCCGCGGGTTGGACGGCATGGTGAGCACCGACTGACCGAACGCGGGCTGGTGTCGCACGGCGTTGCCGAAGAACTCGTCGAGCGCCCGGGTCGGACCGCACGCCGGATCGCTCGGCGCACACGGCAGATCGTAGATCCGGAGCCCGCTCGGGGAAAGGATGCTCGAGGCGCCGACCTCCTGGGTGAGGTCGTCGACGCTCATCACGAGCTGGGCCGAGCGGGCGATGTCGGGGACCGGGAGCAGGATCTCCGCCGACGGACTGGCCACGGGGATCGACCACGTCAGCACGGTCTGGGCCGGCAGACAGCCCTCGAACAGCGGGTTGCTGGGGAGCTCGCTCGGGATGTTCGCGCAGTAGGCACCTGCACCGCAGTCGCGGGTTTGACGACATAGGTCGACGCAGTGGCCGAGCACACACGTGCCATTGCGGCAATCTCCGTTGCCATCGCACGCCGCTTCGGCCGGGTGCGTGGCGTTCTGGGCCGCGCAGTGCTCCAGCGGGCGATTGTTGCTGTCGGTCTCGGCGCCGTCGATCTGGCACGACAACCCCGCGGCGCAGTCGACCTCACTCTCACAAAGATCGCCGGCTTGGCCCGTGGCGGGCTGACAGAGCCCGGCATTGTCGCACGAGTAGCCGTCGCCGCACTCCGGCGCCCGCTGGCACCGCGGGACGCAACGGCTGTTCAGACATTGCAGCGTCCCGTTGCAGTCGTCGTTGCCGCCACACGAGTCGCCTATTCCCCCACCCCCGCCGGGGCATCCAGCGAGAGCGACGAGCATCCATAACCACCGTGAGCCGCGTAGCATCCGACTGGGCCTGCGCCGAGTATAACGTTCAGCGGAGAGTATAATGGCGCATTGTTCGGGGAGACCACCATGCGGTTAGCTTTGCCTGCGTTCTGTCTGGGGTTGCTGGTTTCGGCTGCGATTCCAACCAAGTCGGCATCGGCGGGTCCCACCCCCGACGATGACACGGCCAAGCGGCCGACGCCGAGCGAGTCGAGCGTGCCCGACGCCGCCGACGAGGTTCAGTATGGCCTCGGGGTGCGGCTGCGCAGCGTCTGGGTCCCCAAGTCGATCCTCCAGCTGTTCGTCGAGCGCGCGGCGGGCGGCGCGCACAACTACGGGATCGGCGCCGACCTGACGCGCCGGCGCGGCTCGAGCGAGCTGCAGCTCGGGGTCGAATACGAGCACATCAACGTCGGGCAGGGCGTGTGGATCAACAAGGGCGACGACGTCTCGGCCGGCGACGAGGCCGACTACGTGCTCGGGCCCCACGACTCCGGCCACCAGTTCGGCTGGCTCACGGTCGAGTTCACGTTCTTGAACCACGCCGAGATCACCAGCTGGCTGGCGTTCCGCTACGGCGGCGGCATCGGCGTGGGCATCCTGCGCGGCGAGGTCGACCACTACAACGTGGTCTGCAACGGCGCGACGAACGCCAGCCCAGAGCCGGGCTGCGTTCCGCCGCGTTACCCGCAGGGCCAGGGGAGTTACAGCCCCGATCCGGGCGGCCCGACGGCCGTCCCGTACAAGCTGCCGCCGGTGTTCCCGGTCGTCAACGCGATCCTCGGCTTCGAGATCAAGCCGAACCGCCACATGACGATCAACATCGAGGGTGGCATCCGGACGCTGCCGTTCGCCGGCGTCTCGACCTCGGTGTTCTTCTAAGCTTGGTCGCCGGCCGCGGTCAGCGCTTGCGGCGCACGTCGCCGACGCGCAGCGTGAGCTTCTCGCCGTCGAAGAACTCGGCGAGCGGGATCGTGAACTTGCGGCTCGCGCCGGTGAGCTCCTTCCACTGCTGGGCGTCGATCGTCTTGTGGGCGTCGAGGAACGCGAGCAGCCGCCCCCGCAGCTCGGCGACGACGCCGGCGTGCATGTAGAGGTCGGGCTTGATCTTGACCAGGTGCTTGCCGGCGAGCAGGCGGTCGAGGAGCGGCTTGACCTGGGCCTCGGTCATGCCGGTGGCCGCGGGCACGTCCTTGGGGCGCTCGGGCTCGACGCCCCACGCCTTGAACTGCGCGAGCAGCTTGGTCTCGGCGGGCGACAGCGCGGTCCCGGCGGTCCCGCTGCTCCGGGCCGCGGCGCGCCGGACGCGATCGCCCTCGGTCGTGATCGCGCCCTTGCGCTCGAGCCCGGCGAGGATCGCGTCGTAGGCCCGGGCCGGCAGGGCGGCTGGCAGCTGGGTGCGCAGCTCCTCGCGCGGGGCGCCGCCTTCGGGGGCGGCCGCCTGGACCACGCGGGCTTCGACCTCGGCGACCGCGGCGCCGTGAAGGTAGTGCGCGTGGTCGCCCTCGCCGACCACGAGGAGCTCGCCGCCGGCGACCAGCGTCGCGAGCGAGGGCGCGAGGGCCTCGGCGGGGAGCCCGCTCCGGCGGACCAGATCGGGCAGGCCGAGGCCCGCAAACGCCGCGGCCTTGACGTCGAGCGCGAGGCGCTGATCCTGGCGGGCGGCGGCGAGCCTGGCGACGGCGTCGGCGTGCTGCGCGCCCTTGCGCGCCCGGGGCGCCAGGACCCGGATGATCCGGCCGCCGCCGATCGTCGTGCCGTGCGTCGCGGTCGCGACGAAGCCGCGGACGATGAAGCGATCGCCGGGCAGGGCGGCGATCGGCGTGGTGGCGTCGATGCGGAGCTGGGCGAGCGCCGTCTCGCCGGGCGGCAGCGCGGGGCGATCGACGAGGGCGAGGGTGGCCTGCACCTGCGCCGTGCCGTGGTGGACCAGGACCTTGGAGCGCGCCTGGAGCGCGCCGGGCGCCGTCGCCAGGTAGCGCAGCTCGATGTCGAGGATGTGCGAGGCCGCCACGCGCCCGGCGTGGGCGAGCAGATCGCCGCGGGCCAGCTCGTCGACCGCGACGCCGCCGATGTTGATCGCCGCGCGGTGGCCGGCGAGCGCGCGCGGGACCGCCGCGCCGTGGACCTCGATCCCGCGGACCCGCGCCGGGCGAGCGCCGGGTAGCACGACGAGCTCGTCGCCGATCGCGACGGCGCCGCCGAGCACCGTGCCGGTGACGATCGTCCCGAAGCCCTTGACGGTGAACACGCGATCGATCGGCAGGCGGAACACGCCGGTCGTCGCGCGCGGCGGAAGGCCGTCGATCGCCGCGGCGATCGCGGCGCGCAGCTCGTCGAGCCCGGCCGAGGTCCGGGTCGAGCAGGCGAGGAGCGGCGCGGCGGCGAGGAACGTCCCGGCGACCGCGGCGCGGACGTCCGCGCTCACCATCGCCAGCCATTCGTCGTCGACCAGATCGCGCTTGGTGAGCACGATCAAGCCGCGGCGGACGCCGAGCAGCTCGCAGATGTCGAGGTGCTCGCGGGTCTGGGGCATCACGCCTTCGTCCGCGGCGACCACGAGGCACACGAGGTCGAGGCCCGTCGCGCCGGCGACCATCGACTTGACGAACCGCTCGTGGCCCGGGACGTCGACGACCGCGATGCGGCGGTCGCCCAGATCGAGCCGCGCGAACCCGAGCTCGGTCGTGATCCCGCGCGCCTTCTCGACCGGGAGGCGATCGGTATCGATCCCGGTCAAGGCGCGGACGAGCGACGTCTTGCCGTGATCGATGTGTCCGGCGGTACCCAGGACGATCGGATGCGACACCGGGTGAGCTTACCCCGGGTGGGCGGCCCGAGGCGCCGGGGCCGCCGGGGCCGCCGGGGCCGCCGGAGCCGCCGGAGCCGCGACGAGGCCTGCATCACGGGAGCTCGCGCAGCTCGCGCTTCAAGACCTTGCCGGTGGGGTTGCGCGGCAGCTCGGCGAGGAACGTGACCTTGCGCGGGCGCTTGAAGTCGGCGAGGCCGTCGCGGCAGAAGGCGATGACCTCGTCCGCGCCCAGGGCGTGGCCCTCGCGGAGCACGATGAACGCGCGCAGGGTCTCACCCCACTCGGGATCCGGGACACCGACCACCGCGGCCTCGAGGATCGCCGGGTGGGTATGCAGGTGATCCTCGATCTCGCGCGGGTAGATGTTCACCCCGCCGGAGATCACCATGTCGTGCTTGCGCGACTCCAGGTAGTAGTAGCCGCAGCTGTCGCGCCGGGCCATATCTCCGACCGAGAAGAAGCCGTCGCGCAGCGACGCCCGCGTCGCCGCCTCGTTCTTGTCGTAGCCGGAGATCAGCATCGCGTTGCGTACGTAGAGCTCACCGACCTGGGCGGCCTGATCGGCCTGGTCAGGCCGATCGGCGTGGTCCGCCGCGAGGTCTCGGCCGCGGTCGTCGCACAGCCGGATCTCGTTGCCGCGCAGCGCCCGCCCGATCGTGCCGGGCCGGGTCAGGTGGTCGCCGGGGCCGGCGAGCGTGACCAGGCCGGTCTCGGTCGAGCCGTAGAAGTTCCACAGGATGGGGCCGAACCGCGCCATGAACCGGCGGGACGCCTCGGTCGACAGCGGGGCCGCGGCGCTCATGACCCAGCGCAGCGAGCTCGTATCGTAGCGCGCGAGCGTCTCGTCCGGCAGGTTCGTGATCCGGACGATCATCGTGGGGATCATCATCGTGCAGGTCACGCGCTCCCGCTGGATGATGTCGAGCGCGCCGGCCGGATCGAAGTGGTTCATGAGCACGACGGTGCCGCCGAGCGCGACCATGATCGCGACGAAGGCGGGCGCCGCGCTGTGGTACAGCGGGCAGACGACGAGGTGCCGATCGTCGGCGCGGATGCCGACCCGGAGCAGGAGATCGGCGACCGACTCGAGGCCCGTGGTCTTCCAGCTGCGGTGCGCGCCCTTGGACTTGCCGGTCGTCCCCGAGGTGTAGACGATCATGCCGCCGTCATCGGTGGTGCCGGCGCGGCCGCCGCCGGGCGCGCGTGCGGGCAGCTCCGGGGAGGCCTCTGCGAGCGCGCGCTCCCACGCGATGATCTCGGGCGCGTGCGGGCTGGGCGGCGCACCGGCCGGCTCGCCGACCACGATCAGCGGTCCGCGCGTGCCGGCCTGGACGCGGGCACGGGTCATCGCGTCGAGGTGGTCGGCGTGCACGAGGGTCACGCTGGGCTCGGCGCTCGACAGGATGTAGGCGATCTCGCCGGGCTTGAGGCGATAGCCGATCTGGACCGCGGTCGCGCCGAGCCGGGCGAGGGTGTGCTGGGCGATCAGGTACTCGCGGCTGTTGGGCAGCATCAGCGCGATCCGGCTCCCGCGGGTGACGCCGCGGGCCCGCAGAGCGTTCGCGAGGCGATTGATCGTGGCCTCGAGCTCGCCCCAGGTCATGCGGGTGACGCCGGCCGGACCGTACTCGACGAGGGCCTCCTTGTCGGGGTGGGCGGCGGCGTGAAACATGACGGCGAGGTGGACCCCCACGCCGAGCTTGCCCGCGCCGCGGGCGAACTCGACGAGGCGGGCCGGCCGCACGGGCTTGATGATCCCGGTCGAGCGCATGGCGCGCGCGATGAAGCGCGCCCGATCGACCTGCTTGCGTAGCGCTTCCAGCACCCAACAACCATACACGTGGTCACGCCGGGATCGCCGCCCGGGTGCCCTTCGCGGCGCCGTGGCCGTGCGGACCCGTCGGGCACAAGATCGCGAAGCGCTGTGCTCGTGCGGAGCCCGCGCGGCCGCTCGGGTTCGCGCAGCGCGAGGACTGTTTGAGCACGGCGAGGCCCATCGGCGAGCTTGCCCGCGGGAGCCGGCGCTGTTCCCCACCGCTCCCACGTGTCGCCTTCCCAGCAGCGATGCCGGAGGCGAGCTCGGTACCCGCCGATACAAGATACCGAAACTACATACGATATGGCCATCGCGCAAGAGCGAAGGGCGCCTCGACAGCGTCCCGAAGGGCGCCCCGGCCGATCGATTGGATGGGGGCGAATGGCCGGTCGGCCGGGGAGCGGCTATCGTCTTGAGGATGAAGCTCAAAGGCACGATCCGCCGTAGCGACCTCGAAGGCGGACATTGGGTGCTCGAGACCCAGAGCGGCGAGCGCTATCAGCTCACGGGCTCGCTCGGCGACTGCAAGGACGGCCTGGTCGTCGAGGTCGAAGGCAAGGTCGACAAGAACGCCATGGGCATCGGCATGATGGGACCGCAGCTGACCGTTCAAAAGATCACCGCGCGTAGCTGACGTCCGCGAGCCGGGCGCCCCGATTCGCGATCGTCATCTGCGAGCCGTGTTGCGCGACACGAGCCGCATCGCGGCACGAGCCGCATCGCGAACGAGCCGCGTTGCGTGACACGAGCCGCATTGCGCGACATGAGCCGCGTTGCGCGACACGAGCCGCGGCGGCTACTTGGGGGTCGACGACCCGGCCGCGGGCTGGACCGGGGCCGCCGCTGCGGGCTGAACCGGGGCCGCTGCTGCGGGTGCGGCCGTCTCGGATGCTGCCCCCGGGACCTTGAGCGTGACGTCGGTCCCCTCGGTGAGCGCCGGATCGGCCGGACACACGACCTTGATGCCGTCCGGTTGAACCTCGGCGACCGTGCAGGTCACATGTTGCTCGCTCTTGCCGGCGGTGACCTCGATGCTCGCGTTCACGGTGAACGGCTTGGTATCGCCGAGCTTGAACGTCGCGGTCGGGATCGCCTCGCGCTGGAGCTTCCCCACGACGGCCTCCGCGGCGACCTTGGTGCTGGGCTTGGCCACCCGGGTGAACGTCCCGCTGGCCTGCGCTCGCATCACGAACTTGTCGAGTTCCTTCTTCCGTCCGGCCAGGAGCTCTTCCTTGCTCGCCAGGGCCTTCTGGCGCTCCTCCAGATCGGAGATCGCGGTCGTCTCCATCGCCTTGTTGCCGGCCGCCTGGGCGGCGTCGCGCTGCTTGGTGAGCGTTTCGATCTGGGCCTTCAGGCGTGTCACGCTGCCCGAGGCCGAGGTGGCGGCGGCCTCGAGTGGCTTGTAGCCGGCGAGCTTCACGATCTCGTCGCCGGCCTTCACGGCGGTGCCATCTGCGACGATCGTGTCGATCACGCCGGGCTGGGCGAGCTTGATCTCTTCGGACGCGGGCGCCTCCATGCCGATCTTCGCGGCCGGTGCCGGAGGAGGAGGAGGAGGAGGAGGCGCCGGCGGCGGCGGCTTGACCGGCTGAATCGCCGGCGCCGGGCTCGCCTGGGTGCCGGAACCCTTACCCTCGAGCACGTACTTCCACACGACGAACGCCCCCGCGCCCAGGACGAGCAGAACCAGCACCACGATGAGGACCGGGCTCACCCGGCTGCTGGGTGCCGGCGGCGCCACCGGCTTGGCAACCGGAGGCTTGGGGAGCTCGACGGGCGGCCGAGCGGTGGCCGTATCGTTGGGCGGCCTCGAAGGCGGCGAGCGCTCTGGCTTTGCGTCGCTCCTCCCCTCGGGCGGCCGGCTGATCTCGGCTGGCCGGGTGAGTTCGGGCGGCCGGCTGATCTCCGCCGGCCTGGCGAGCTCCGCCGGCCTGGCGAGCTCGACCGGCTTGGGGAGCTCCGCCGGCCTGGCGAGCGGCGCCACCGGCTCGCTGATGGGCGACGGCGACGGCGGCTTCGGCAAGGCCGACGACGACGACCCCGACGACCGCTCCGCGGGCCGGTCCTCGATCGCATCGAGTAGATCCTGGGGCACCTCGACGGCCGAGAGCACCCTCGAGGCGCGCACGGCTTCCTTGACGTCATCGGGCCGCACCGCGATGTGATCGCTGAGATTGATCGAGACCTCCGAAACATCGGTGGCGGACTTCGACGCCGTGGCGGCGGCTTCGGCCGCGATCGCCGGCACGCTTGCGTCGAACGCCCTGGGCGTCGGTCGATCCGAGTCACGACCGGGCGCGCCCGCCGCGCGGTCGTCCGGCGTCTGGACCGGGTGCTTCGCGGTGGAGCCGGGGGCCCGCGGCGCGGCGGCGGGGTCGAGCGCCAGCTCGGTCGGCGCGTACGGCTTGGCCTGCGGCGTGATCACCACGCGGGCAGGCGGCTCGGTGGTGGGCTGGACCGTGGCTTCGCCCACCGCGATGAACCCCAGATCGCCGAGCGTCGCGATGACCGTGCGAACTTCCTGCGGCGACGGTGACAGCCCGAGCTCTTCTTGCGCCCACTTCACGATGCCGGGGATGTCGCGCTCACCATCCATCCCGCACGCCAGCGAGTACTCGACCTCGTAGAACCGAAAGATGGTCTCGCTGTCGGGATCCATCACATCGATGAATCGAGCGCCTTGCTCATCGACCAGCTCGGCGAGCAGATCCTGCCGGAACCTCGGTCGATCATAGCGCCCGGAGCCATCGCCTTGCGCATCGCGGGCACCGCGGGCACTTCGGGCACTTCGCTCCGGCCCTGTTTGCATCATCCACCCTTTCGGAGCTCGGTCAGCACCAGCTTGGCGACCGCCTTCAGCGTGTCGAACACGCCGATGCCCTTGGGTGCGACGGCCTCGAAGGCCGGCACCTTGGTCGGGTTGAGCGCTTCCTCGAGCTCGCTCATCTGGATCGCGTTGGGGAGGTCACGCTTGTTGTACTGAACGACGTAGGGCAGCTTGTCCAGGTCGTAGCCCTGCTCTTGCAGGTTCTGGCGCAGGTTGTCGAGCGACTCGATGTTGGCTTCCATGCGCTCCACCTGGGAGTCGCCGACGTAGACCACACCGTCGACGCCCTTCAGGATCAGCTTGCGGCTCGCGTCGTAGAACACCTGACCCGGCACCGTGTAGAGGTGAAACCGGGTCTTGAAGCCGCGGATCTCGCCGAGCGAGAGCGGCAGGAAGTCGAAGAACAAGGTGCGCTCGGTCTCGGTGGCGAGCGAGATCATCTTGCCCTTCGCTTCGGGGTTGGTCTTGTTGTAGATGTACTGGAGATTCGTCGTCTTCCCGCACAGCCCCGGCCCGTAGTAGACGATCTTGCAGTTGATCTCGCGCGACGAGTAATTGATGAAGCTCATAGGTGGGGTACTCGCCGCGCTAGTCGTTGAAGAGATTGTCGATGTCGTCGTCGGTGATCTCGGAGAACACAGAAGGCTGCCCCGAACCGCTCGCGCTCTTCTTGATCATTATCTCGAGAACGCTCGTCAACTCCGTTGCGGCCTTCTTCACGCGGAGGCGGACCAGACCCTGTGAGCTGCGCTCGTCGAATAGCACAACCAGGATCACCCGCTCCCCGACGATCTTGATGTGGATGTTGGTCTTCTCGCCCTCATGGAACTGGCCGGCGAATTCTCGCTCCGCCAGCAGCTGGGCGATCCCGCCGGTCGCGGCGACGTTGCCGGCGGTCAGCGAGGACAGCGACGTCACGTCCAGCTGTTGCGTGTCACCCGCCTGTGCGATCGGCTGGCCGTTCTTGTCGATGACAAGCACCGCCTTCGCATTCGAGTCTCGATGAAGGATTTCGCAGATGTTGTTGATCTGCTGCAGCTCCTCCTCGTACATGACGAGCTGGTTGATCATCGCGCCTTGGCTCCTAGAAACTCGATCGATGACCGGTTTGCCCCTTGGAACGCTAGGGCTCCCCGCCGTCGAGTCACGGTAGCAACACACCAAAATTCATTCAACGTGTTAGCCCATCTAAGGGAGGACGAACCAACGGTTTTCCGCCTACATGGTCGCCCGACCTGCCAAGGCACGCGCGATGGTGGCCTGATCGGAGTATTCGAGCTCGCCGCCCACCGGGAGTCCCGTCGCGATCCGGGACACCCGGATCCCCAGCGGCTTGAGCATCCGGGCGATGTACATGGCCGTCGCCTCGCCGTCGACCGAGGGGCTCGTGGCGATGATGACCTCGCGTACAGATCCGGGCGGAACCGACCGATCTGGCCCCTGCTCCCGGGCAACTCCCGGGCCGGCTGCCCCCTGTGGGGCGCCCACGCGCGGGGAGTGACCCGCCTCGGGGGACTCGGCCTGGGCCGAGCTGCCGAGCCGCCGCACCAGCTCGGCCAGCCGGATGTCATCCGGGCCGATGCCCTCGAGCGGCGACAGAAGCCCATGGAGGACATGGTAGCGGCCCCGGAAGTGCCCGCCCCGATCGATCGCGAGCAGGTCCGAGGGCGTCGCCACGACGCAGATCGTCTCGCCGTCGCGCTGCGGATCGGTGCACATCGAGCACGGATCTACCTCGGTCATGTTCATGCACACCGAGCAGAGCCGGATCTTGTCGGTGACGTCGAGCAGCGCGGCCACCAGATCACGAACCTGCTGCCGGTTCGAACGGACCAGGTGAAACGCCAGGCGAGTCGCTGTCTTCTCCCCGATGCCCGGCAGGCGCGCGAGCTCTTGCACGAGCCTCCGGATCGGATCGGCCATCGCGGTCGATCCCCGGTCAGAAGCCCGGCATGCCGGGGAGCCCCGCCATCGGCCCCATGACCTGCGCCATCTTCTCCTTGCTCGTCTCGCGGACCTTGGTAGCGGCCGCGTTGATCGCGGCGGTGACCAGATCCTCCAGCATGCCGACGTCGTTCGGGTCGACGACCGACTTGTCGATCTTGACGCGCACGACCTCGAATTGACCGTTGACCGTGGCGGTCACGAGGCCGCCGCCGGACGCTCCGTCGCAGGTCAACTTCGCGAGCTCCTCCTGGGCCTTTTGAACGTCGCCCTGGAGCTTCTGGGCCTGCTTCATCAGAGCGTTGAGATCGGGCATCTTTCCGTTAGACATCGGTCTTGATCTCCTTGATGTGAGCGCCAAACGTCTGGAGAACGTGCTTGGTGATCGGGTGCGCGCGGGCCTCGGCCTCGCGCTTGGTTCGCTCGGCGCTCGTCCGCTCGCGCGTGGTCTCGAGGATCGAGCGCGCTCCCGCGGTGCTCGACTCGCTCGCGTCGAGCAGCCGGACGGCGACGCGGACGTGGTTCTGCGCGGGGCCCAGCGTCCGGAGGATCGCGCGCAGCTCCTCGACGTTGTCCTTGGCCATCTCGCCCATGCTGTGGACGTCGACCGGGAAGCCGAGCTCGAGCAGGTCGGCGGTCCACGTCAGCACGCGCGCGTGCTGAAACGGCCCCAGCAGCGAGAACTTGCGCAGCGCCTCGAGCTCCTCGAGCACGGCGTTCCACGCCCGCAAGGCATCGGCCGGGTTGGCCGGGATCGCGAGCCGCGGGGCGGCCGGTGCGACGGGTGCGGCCGCCGCCACCGGGGTGGCCGCCGCACCCGGAGCCGAGGGTGCGATGTGATCATACGGCCCCGAGCCCGCGGCGGTCGTCTCGGGCCTGGGCACCGGTCCCGATGGTTGCATCGAGACGGGCCCCGACGTCGCGCTCGCGACCGGCGCTGCGGGCACGTCTCTCATGTCGGGTACGTCTCGCACGTCGCTCATCTCCGGAGGCGTGGCCCGGCTCGCCACTTCCGCTGGCCGGTTCGCCCCGCCGGGACCGTGTCCCGCGCTCGCCACGTCCGGAGCCGGAGATCGACTGGTCGCCGGCCCGCGCCCCGGACCGCCGGTAGGTCCCACCGCGTCGGTCCGGACCGGCGCGACCCCAGGGCGAGGCGCCGAAGCCGGGGCGGACGGCCTGGGCCGGTCCTTCGCGCCGCCGCCACCCCCACCCGCGCGCGCGGGTCGTCCGGCGAGGCGGCCCTCGAGATCGGTCAGCCGCTCGATCAGATCCCCGAGCGGCACCAGCGGCTCGACCGTCGCGACGTCGATCAAGGCGCAATCGAGGACGAGCCGCGGCTGCAGCGTCTTGCCGAGCTCGTCGCAGCACCGCAGCATGCGCTCGAACATCTGCGTGACGCGCGAGCGGGGCAGCTCGCCGGCCGACGCCTGGAGCTCCGCGAGCTCCTCGTCGGTGGCGTCGACGAGCCCGCTCCGGCCGGGCGCGACCTGGAGCACCGAGAGGTCACGCAGGTAGCGCACGATCGCGCGCGCGAGCTGGACTTCGTCGACCCCGCGCTCGATCGCCGACTCGACCGCCGCGAGCGCCGCCCCGGCGTCCCCGCTCGCGAGCGAGCCGACCAGCGTCCGCGTCAGCGAGCGATCCGCCACGCCGAGGACCTCGGCGACGTGGCGCTCGGTCATCGTCGCCTCGCCGACGTACGAGATCAGCTGATCGCACAGCGACAGGGCGTCGCGCACGCTGCCGCCGGACTCGCGCACGATGAGGCTCACCGCGCCCGGCTCGATCGAGAGCTGCTCCTTGCCGAAGATGCTCGTGAGGTGCTTGGCGAGCCGCGAGGCCGGCACCAGCTTGAAGTCGTAGCGCTGGCAGCGCGACAGGATCGTGTTGGGCAGCTTGTGCGGCTCGGTGGTCGCGAGCACGAAGGTCACGTGCGGCGGCGGCTCCTCGAGCGTCTTCAGCAGCGCGTTGAACGCCTCGGTCGTGAGCATGTGGACTTCGTCGATGACGTAGACCTTCTTGCGCAGGACCGCCGGCTGGTAGCGCACCGCCTCGGTGAGCTCGCGGATCGCGTCGATGCCGCGGTTCGACGCGCCGTCCATCTCCTGGTAGTCGACCGCGCTGCCGTTGCCGATCGAGGTACACGCGGCGCACACCCCGCACGGCTCGGCCGCGGCTCCCGCCGCGTCGGCCCTGGGGGAGCCCCGACCCTGCGCCGCCTGCGCCGCCAGGGTCTCGCAGTTCAGCGCTTTACCGACGATGCGCGCGAGCGTGGTCTTGCCGCAGCCACGCGGCCCGCAGAACAGAAACGCGTGGTGAACCCGTCCCGTCGCGAAGGCGTTCCCGAGGGTGCGCGTGACGTGCTCTTGCCCGACGACCTCGGCGAAGGTCGACGGACGATATTTGCGAGCAAGGACCAGGTAGGACATGCGAACGCGCTCGCACTATACCCGCAGCCCCGAACGCTACAACGCCAGGCTCTCGCAGATCTGCTTGGCTTGAATCACGGTCTGATCGCGATCGTCGCCGAGCCGATTGGAATCGGCGTCCTTGTACAGCGAGCCGTAGCAGATCAGGTGCTTGCCGCCGTACACGACCAGGTAGCGGAACGCCGGGAGTCCCGAGGCGTCGGTGCCCTCGAGGAACCACGCCGCGCCACGCTGTCGATCCTTGATCTCACCGAGCAAGAGCTTCGATTCCTGCAAGTACTTCTTGTACTGATCGTGATCGTTGGGAGCTTTCGGCTCGTCGTAGCCGTAGTGAAACGAGAACGTCTTGGTGCTCTGCGTGCCCTTGATGCGCACGACGTACTGGAACGTGCCCGCCTCGTCGATATCGCGATCCCAGTTCGGGAGCAGCGAGAGCTTGATCGCCGCGAGGTCGGCCGCGACCTTCACCTGACCGTGCGCCTCTGACGCGGGGCCCGCTGCTCCCGCCGAGGCGACCGGCTTCCCCGGTGGTGCCGCCGGATCCGATCTGGCCGCGGCCCCACCCGGCGCGACCGCGTCGCCTCCGGGCCTGGCAGCCGGATCCGATCTGGCCGCGGCCCCACCCGGCGCGACCGCGTCGCCCCCGGCTTTCGGCATCTCGGTCCCCGCCTTGGACGGATCCCCCGCCTTGGACGGATCCCCCGCCTTGGACGGATCCCCCGCCTTGGACGGATCCCCCGCCTTGGGCGGATCCCCCGCCTTGGACGGATCCCCCGCCTTGGCGCCACCGCCACCTGCGGCGGGAGCCGCGCCTCCGGCCCCGAGCTCCCGGGCGAGATCTACGCTGAAGCTGCCTCCGGAGCCCCCCCTGGAGGAGCCTCCCGGACCGCTCGACGGTGCGCTCCCGATGACATCCCCGCTCTCGGTCTTGTTGCAAGAAGCCGAAAGGATCAGGACACCTGTGATCGCAGCCCTGAGGAGCATCCCGATCTCTATAACACCCGAAAAGACTGCGAGCGACGACTCGTCAAGAATCGTCGCTCACAAGAAAGGTGGCCCCAGGTACCCGCTATTTCCGCTACCGTTGCTTCCTTCCGGACCTGGCGGGGTTCACAGCTGTTGCGTCACCCGGGACCATAAACGTCACGCAGTGGTCTGGGCGGCCGGTAGGCCGCGGCAGTGAGCCGCGGAGGGAGAGGGATTCGAACCCTCGGTACCTTTCAGTACACACGATTTCCAATCGTGCACCTTCGGCCACTCGGTCATCCCTCCTCAACGAAGGTTTCCCCGCAGGGTTCCTCGGCCTAAAAGGAATCGCCGGAATCGCTGGGCCCGGCCCCACATCGATCGGGCGGCCCTCGGTCCGGGCGGCCCTCGGTCAGTAACACAGCAAAAATGAGCGGAGGGGGAGGGATTTGAACCCCCGGTGCTTTCGCACATCTGATTTCGAATCAGACACCATCGGCCACTCGGACACCCCTCCAAAACGTGGTTGACCCGGCAGCGGGTCGCGATCGCGTCAGCGTGCTATTAACTTGATCTTCCTGGTCATTCGGGAACTTCGGCGGAGCCGGCGAGGGCACCGCGGATCTTGGCTGGGCGTTGCCCTCAGGAAGGCTCATCGGAGTAGCTCGGACCGCGGCGTAACTCCGCGAAGAACTGGCGCAGCACTCCGGCACATTCCTCGACGCAAATTCCCCCGGTCACATCGATCCGGTGGTTGAGCCGTGGATCCGAAACAATCTGGTAGAGCGTCGTCACCGCTCCCGCCTTGGGGTTCAGGCAGCCGAACACCAGGCGAACCATCCGTGCATTCACCAGCGCTCCTGCGCACATCGGGCAGGGCTCCTGGGTGACAAACAAGGTGCCCTCGACCCGCCACTGCCCCAGCGCCTGCGCAGCATCCCGCAGGGCGACGACCTCAGCGTGTGCGGTGGGATCACGATCGACCTCTCGGCGATTGCGCCCACGCCCCACGATACGATCGCCGATCACGATCACGGCACCGACCGGGACGTCGCCCGTCGCGGCGGCAGCCCTGGCTTCATCAAGCGCGATCGCCATCCAGTGCTCGTCGGTCATGTCATCCTGATCATTCGTCATTCATCCTGACCGATCCTGGCCGTCCTGGCATCCTGACCGTTCCCTGCCCCTGGCGGATCCGAGAGGGGTCGAACCTCTAACCCCCGGTTCCGTAGACCGGTGCTCTATCCATTGAGCTACGGATCCTCAAACACGGCTCGTCACTCGTTCGAACGAAGCAAAAACGAGGCGGAGAGAGAGGGATTCGAACCCTCGGTACAGGAAAACCCCATACGCCGGTTTAGCAAACCGGTGCCTTCAGCCACTCGGCCATCTCTCCAGATGGCTGCGCCTGCTTGCCAAACAAAAAGACCCCGACCAAAGAAACTTACCCGGGGCGGACGCGCGCTACGGTACGCGTCCTGCCCCAAACCACTTGCGTGACACTATTCAGTTATCAAGCCAACCAGCGGAGGAGGAGGGATTCGAACCCCCGGAGCTTGCGCTCGGCGGTTTTCAAGACCGCTGCCTTCGACCACTCGGCCACTCCTCCAGGCGATCCCAGAGGCAGGGGCGCAGTATAGGGATCGTCATTCACTTGTAAAGTATGATCTCCGAGAAAGCGGCGACCCCCATCGCCGCGAGGCCGACCCCCGCGAACGCGCCAAGGGTGCATGGTTCCTACCAAGCCGGCGGCCCGGAAGACAAGTGGTTCGCGGGCCCGGAAACCGGCCGGATCCGGCCGATCCGGATCAACCGAGGCGCTCGGCGCCGCCCATGTACGGCCGGAGCACGACCGGGATCGCGATGCTCCCGTCAGCCTGCTGGTACTGCTCGAAGATCGCCACGAGGGTGCGGCCCACCGCGAGCCCCGAGCCATTGAGCGTATGGACATGGCGCGGCTTCTCGCCGGGAGCGGGCCGGTAGCGGATCTTCGCGCGCCGCGCTTGAAAATCCTCACAGTTCGAGCACGACGAGATCTCCCGGTACGCGTCTTGCCCCGGCAACCAGACCTCGAGGTCGTAGGTCTTCGACGAGCCGAACCCGAGGTCGCCGGTGCACAGCGTGATCACGCGGTAGTGCAGCCCCAGGCCCTGCAGGACCCGCTCGGCGTCTTGCCGCAGCGCCTCGAGCTCGGTGTAGCTGGTCTCGGGGCTCGTCACCTTGACGAGCTCGACCTTGTCGAACTGGTGCTGGCGGATCAGGCCCCGGGTGTCCTTGCCGGCGGAACCTGCTTCGGACCGAAAGCACGACGAATACGCACAGAACCGCCGCGGCAGGGTCTCGCCGTCGAGGATCTGATCCATGTGGAGGTTCGTCATCTGGACCTCGGCGGTCGGCGACAGGAACAGATCGTTGTCGGCGACATGGTCGGGCCCGACGGGGATCTCGAGCTTGAACACGTCGGCCGCGAACTTCGGGAGCTGCCCCGTGCCCACGAGCGAGGCGCGCCGGACGATCGCCGGGGGCCACGCCTCCTCGTAGCCATGCTGGGTGTGCAGGTCGAGCATGTAGTTGATGAGCGCGCGGTTCATCCGCGAGGCGCCGCCGCGCAGGATCGTGAAGCGTCCGCCGGCGATCCGGGCGCCGCCCTCGAAGTCGAGCACGCCGAGGTTCCTGCCGAGCTCGTCGTGCGGCTTGGGCGCAAAGTCGAACACCGGGCGCTCGCCCCAGGTGTACAGCACCGGGTTATCAGCCTCGCCCGCGCCGGCCGGGACGCTCGCGTGGGGTGCGTTCGGGATCGTGAGGAGGCTCTGCTCGCACATCGCCTCGAGCTTGGCGAGCTCGCCCTCGCCCTCCTTGATCTGGGTCGACAGCGCCTTCATTCCGTCGCGGGCCGTCGCGAACTCGGCCGACTTCTTGTCGAGCTTGGCCATCGTCTCGTTGGCCGCGTTGCGCGCCTGCCGCAGCGAGTCGAGCTGTCCCTGCTGCTTGCGACGGCGTGCGTCGAAGTCCCGCCACGAGGCCACCAGCGCGGCAACCGTGGGGTCGCCGCGGCGAAGGACTTCGTCCATCCGGGCTGGGTCGAGCATGCGTGACTCCGTTTCCTCGTTTTGGTAATGATCGAAAGAAGTTGGGGCGGCACACTACCTCGGGCTTAACCAGGCTGGCAAGCCGGGGGTCTCCTAGCCCGTGGAGCTGTTCGCCGGTAGCCTGCTTCTGCTCGATCGGCAACCACGCATCTCCACGGCCACCGCGCCGGCCGTGACGCCGGCCGATCCAGATCGCGCGCTGGCCGAGCGCTTTCGCGACGGTGACCGCGCCGCGTTCGACCTGATCGTTCGCCGCCATCAAAAGGGAATGTGGCGGATGGTCAGGCGTTACGTGAAGAGCGATGCCGATGCCGCCGACGTTACCCAGCAAGCCTTCGTGCGGGCGTTTCGCGGCCTCGCCGCGTTTCGCGGGACTTCGACCGTGCGCAGCTGGCTGTACCGCATCGGCATCAACTGTGCGCTGTCGTGGCTGCGCGACCATCGCCGCGAGCAACCGTCCGAGATCGCCGAGGACGCCTTGACCGACGCCAACCCGGCGCCCGCGCAGCTGACCGCCGACGACGACCGTGCGTGGCTGCGCCGAGCGATCGATCAGCTGCCTCCCAAGCAGAAGCTCGTCCTCGAGCTCCGCGTGTTCGATGACCTGTCGTTCAAGGAGGTCGCCGAGCTGGCGGAGTGCAGCGAGAACACCGCCAAGGTCAACTTCCACTACGCCGTGAAGCGCTTGCGTGACATCCTCGGAGCGAGCCATGCACCGTAGGAGCTCTCTCTCCGGTGACCCGAGTGACGCGGGCGGCGAGCCCACGCCCGGGTCCGCGCGAGAGATCGAGCGCGAGCCCGAGCGCGAGATCGAGCTCCTGACCGCGTATATCGACGGGGTCGCCGAGCTGTCACCCGACGAGCGTCGCCGGACCTCCGCACGGCTCGCCGGCGATCCCCAGGCGCGGGCCGACGCGGACGCCGTGCGCGCGCTGCTCGATCAGCTCCACCAGCTCCGCTCGCTCCCCACCGAGGGCAGCGAGCCCGACTGGATGGCGATGGAGCGCTCGATCCGTCAGGCTGTCGGCCACGAGGTGCCGCGCCGGTGGTGGCGCCGCTGGAGGTGGATCGCGCCGGCCACGATGCTGGCGACCGCCGCGGCGGTGCTGCTCGTGATGTGGGCGCGCCCCGCGAGCGTCGCGCTGCCGGATCCACCGGTGGTCGCCCGGAGCGCCCCGCCCTCCCCCGCGCCGCGGAGCGCCGAGGAGATCGTTCCTTTGTGGCTCGATGGCGCCGAGGTCGATGTCGATCTGTCCGCGTCCGACATGCTCGGCGATTCGGAGCTCGGCGCCTCGGCAGACGAGGATCCCGCGCAACCCGGCGCCGACTCCGACGAGGTGGCCCTGTTGCCGGCCGCGGATCTGGCGTGGATCGACAGGCTCGACGATGCCGCGATCGATCGCGCCGAGCGCTGGCTCGCGAGGAAGAAGGGATGAAGATGACCGATCGTGATGGTGATCGCGAGCGTGATCGATCAGCGGCCGGGCCGGGCCGCCCAGCCGGTGGGAGGGCCGCCGCCTGGCTCGCCGCCCTCGCGTTCGGGCTCGGCCTCGGCGTCGGGTCAACCGCGCTCGCCCAACCGCGCCGCGGCGGTGACGGGCCGGCCGAGCGCCGCGACGGTGGTGGGCCCGGCGCGCCGGCCGAACGCCGCGAGCGGATCAAGAAGAAGATCCGCGCGATGCGGGCGTACACGCTGACCGAGGCCCTGGCGCTCGACGAACCGACCGCCGGCCGGCTGTTCCCGATGCTGGCGCGCTACGACGACGAGACCGACAAGCTGCTCGAGAAGCGCGTCGACATCCAGCGCCGGCTCCGGCACGCCGACTCCCTCAAGGATCCCAGGGCCGTCGAGCACTTGATCGACGAGGCGGTCGCCATCCAGCGGGGCTTCTGGGATCTCGAGGACAAGCGCGTCGCCGACCTGCGCAAGATCTTGACGCCGGGCCAGACGGCGAAGCTCCTCGTCGTGCTGCCGGCCCTCGAGCGCAAGATCCAGAACCAGCTGCGCAAGGCGATCGTGCAGCGCCGCGGCGGCCCGAGCGGCCTGAGCAGTGGCAGTGCCGGGAGTAACGGGAGTGGAGGTGGGAGCCTCGACGATGCCGATGACGATCAAGAGCCAGACGAGGCCCCGCCACCGTCGAAAGCTTCGCCCCAGCGCCATGAGGCCCCCATGGCGCCACGCCCGGGCCCGTCGAACGCGCCAGGCAACACGCCGCCGTGCAATCCGAACACCGAGCCTTGTCGCTGAGCTAAGCCGGCATCGCCGGGGTATGCTCAGGCTGGATGATCGAGGCCACCTGTTCGGCCTGCGGGACGCTCCATCGCGTGCCCGCTGCCAGCGTCCCCGCCGGCGCGAGGTTCATCACGTGTATCGGCTGCAAGGCGCGCGTGGCGCTCCCACGTCTGCCCTCCTCGCCGGGGACGCTGCCCAGGCTGCCTTCGGCGCTCCCTCTACCACCGACCGCCGTCCCACCGGCGAGCAAGCCTCCCAGTGACGGCGATTTTGCCGATCTCCCGGCGCCGAAACGCCCCACCTCTCTCGGCATCGGCCCGCCTCAACCCGCATCGAGGACCTCGACCGCCTCCAAGCTCCCGCTGCACACTGGGCTCACCGAGCCGATCCTTCATCCACTCTCTCACGCGCACGAGCTCGACCCCGAGCTTCCCGCGCCCAAGATCACGCGCACGGCCGGACCGACGACGTCCTCCAGGATCCAGCCCGGTGATCTGGGAGGCAGCGCAGCGCTGATGACGAACGAGGGCGGCATCGATCTACCGGCGCCCAAGCGCAACACGCAGCGCCTGGCGCCGGAGGTCGTGCCCGACCATGTGACCGACCTCCCCGCCCCGAAGGCGAGCCGCAGCCTGACGGATCTTCCCGTCCCCAGGCCCACCCCCAAGCGCACGGCGCCCGACCTGCCGAGCCTCAACCTGCCGAGCCTCAAAGATCCGCGTGCGCCGGTGGCCTCGACGCTCCACCGGCTGCCGACTCCGGCGAAGAGCCCGGCAACTCCCGACGTGCCGGCCCTCCAGAAGGGCCCCACCGTTCCCGACCTGCCGGCCCTCCAGAAGGGCCCCACGATCCCCGATCTACCTGCCCCACAGCGCGGCCCTACGATCGCCGACCTGCCGGCCCCGCGCATGACCGACAGCCCGTTCAAGTACGCGGGCGTCGATCTCCCCGCGCCCAGGGGTCTGTTCGACGACCTTCCCCAACCGGTCCTCGATCCGGACCTCCCCGCCCCCAAGGGCTTCTTCGATGACCCGCGCGTGGCCCTGCCGGACCCGAGCCGCAGCGAGCCCGAGACCCGCGCGCCCAGCGGCCGCTCCGACGCTCGGAACGCCCACACGGATCCGAGCCGCGTCGAGTCCGAGGACCTCACGTCCAGAGGCTTGTTCGACGACCTTCCCCAGGCCCTGCCGGATCCGGGCGGCGATCCGTCCGGGCTCCGCGAGCTCCCCGCGCCCAAGGGTTACTTCGAAGATCTCCCCGCCCTCCCAAGCACCAGCAAGCCCGAGCTCCCCGCACCCAAGGGTTACTTCGACAACATCCCCGCCCTCCCAAGCACCAGTAGGCCCGAGGTCCCGGCCCCGCAGGGCTACTTCGACAACATCCCCGCCCTCCCAGGCACCAGCAGGCCCGAGGTCCCGGCCCCGCAGGGCTACTTCGACAACATCCCCGCCCTCCCAAGCACCAGCAGGCCCGAGGCCCCGGCCCCGCAGGGCTACTTCGACAACATCCCCGCCCTCCCAAGCACCAGCAGGCCCGAGGCCCCGGCCCCGCAGGGTTACTTCGACAACGTCCCCGGCCAGCCGATCAAGAAGTCCGAGGCCCTCGCCCCCAGGGGGTTGGTCGCTGATCCATCCGTATCGACGCCCTCGGCCGACGTCGCGCATCTCGATCAGTCCGCGTTCGATCTGCTCCCCACCCCCGTGCCGGTCAGGCCCGACCGCGGCGCCGCCGGGCCTGAGCTCGACCTGGTCACTCCGTCGAGCGCGAGCGCCAGCGCGTTCGACGATCTCGATCCTCTCTCGAGGGCGATCACCGCGCCGGTTCGCTTCGGACAGGAGCGGGCTCCGGCGGCCCGTCCGGTGCCCGGCGAGCCGCCCCAGGGCGGCGCCGGGACAGGGCCCGGGGTCAAGACCGAGATCGAGGCCAGCCCGAAGGCGACCCTCGCGAGCGCCACGAGCGCCGCGAGCACCAAGGCCGCCAAGCCGGTGCAAGGCGAGGCCGCCACCGCGCCGGCGCGCACGCGGCGGAACGCGCTGGTGCTCGGCGGGGTGCTCGCGGTGGGCCTGCTCGGCGCCGGGGGCGAAAAGCTGTACCGGCGCCACGCCGCGGCCCAGGAACGGACGGCGGCGATCACCGAGCAGCTCGCCCTCGCACGAACGTCGTACGCGGCGACCGATCCGCAGCACTGGCCGCGCGCCGCGGCGGCCGCACGCCGCGTGATCGCGCTCGACGCCGCGAACCCCGAGGCGCTCGGGATCGGCGCCGAGGCGCTGCTCGCGAGCGCACTCGGCGAGGGGACCGCGGTCGCAACGAAGCTCGGCCAGGCACGGGCGATGCTCGACATCGCCGCCGGCGCCGGGATCTCGAGCCCCCAGCTCGCGCGCGCCCGGGCGCTCGCCGAGCTCGCCGCGCATCAGCCCGACGGCGCGATCGCCCAGCTGGCGCCGATGGCCGCCCAGGCGCCCAAGGACGGCACGATCGCCCTGTACCTCGGGTGGGCCCTCGAGGCCAAGGGCGATCTGGCGGCCGCGCGCGCGTCGTACGCCGCCGCGACGAACGATCCCGCGGTCAAGCTCGACGCGCTCGTCGGCCGCGGCAATGCCAGCCTCGCGCTCGCAGACCTCGACGGCGCGCGGGCCGACTTCACCGCGGTCCTCGCGCTCGCAAAGGATCACCTCGGCGCACAGGTCGGGCTCGCCATGGCCCAACCTCCCGCGGCCGCGCAGCAGGAAGAGGCGGACCTGGTCACGATCCTCGCGCGCAAGGACCTCGCCGAGGCTGATCCCCGCGTGGTCGCGCGGGCGTGGACCGAAGCCGGCCGGGCGGCGCTGCGCGCCGGTCATGACGAGATCGCGCGCACGCGGTTCGGCAACGCGCTCGGCGTCGTCCCGCAGGATCTCGCCGCCACCACCGGGCTCGCCGAGACCGAGCTCGCCGATGGCAAGCTCGTCGCCGCCGCCGATCTGCTCGCCCCCGCGCTGCGGGCGGCCAAGGACTACGTCCCCGCGCAGCTCGTGCAGAGCGAGATCGAGATCAAGCAGCACAAGCTCCCCCTCGCGGCCCAGCGGCTCGCGGCGCTCGCCGGCCACGTGACCCCGCTGGCCCCGCTCGAGCAAGCGCGATTGCACCTGCTCACCGGCGAGCTGCTCGAGGCGCAAGGCAAGGACGACGCGGCGCTCGAAGCCTACCTCCAGGGAGTACAGGCCGCCCGCGAGCTCGATCTCGCGCCGGTGGTGGCCGCGATCAAGAAGCTCACGGCGATGGCCGCCGCGGCGAGCGAGGCACACGACCCGGTGCGCGCCGGTGACCTGCGCGCGCGCGCCGAGGCGCTGCTCGCCGACCGTGCCGACCGTGCCGACCGTGATCCGCGGCTCGCGTTGACGCTGGGGGTTGCGTACCTGCAGGCCGGGGACGCCGCGAAGGCCGAGCCGTGGTTGCGCCGGGTCGCCGAAGCCCGCCCGGACGACGCCGAGGCGCGGTATCAGCTCGGCCGCGCGCTGCGGACGGCCGGCAAGTACTCCGAGGCGCTCGAGGTCCTGTCCATCGCGAGCAACCTCGATCCGGTGCGCAGCGATACCGGCGTCGAGCTCGCGCGAACGTACGAGGCGCTCGGCCGCGATGCCGACGCCGGCGCCCTCTATGCCAAGCTGCTCGCCGGCAAGGAACCGAGCCTCCTGCTCCGCGCGTGGGCCGGCCGGTACTTCGCCCGCACCGGCGCGATCGATCAGGCCCGGGAGCAAGGCACCCGGATCATCGCCGTCGACCCCGACAACGCCGCCGGGCTCTACCTCGAGGGCGAGGGCCTCCTGGCCGCCGGCAAGGCAGCCGAGGCCCGGCCGCGGTTCGAGCGTGCGCTCGAGGGCGATCGCGATCCGCAGTACCTCGACGCGCTCGGACGCGCCGCCGAGGCGCTCGCGCAAGACGGCGACCGCGAGCTCCAGGATCTCGCGCTCCGATCGTACGCCGCCGTCGTTCAGGCCGCGGTGCCGCCGCTGTCCTCGCGCAACGCGTTCGCCGGGCAGGGCCGGCTCTACGTCGCGCGCCACGAGGCGGCCAAGGCGGTGCCGCCGCTGCTCGAGGCCGCGCGGCTCGACCCCGAAAACGACGACGTCAAGTTCCTGCTCGGCGCCGCATACCAGGAGCTCCAGAAGACCACCCTGGCGCTGCAAGCGCTCGAGGCCTCGACCAAGCGCGCCCCCCGCGCCGACGCGTTCTGGCGGATCGCTCAGATCTATCACGATACGAACCGGGGCGCGCAGGCCGCCGCCGCGGTTGGCACGGCCACGCACCTCGCCGCCGAGGCCGAGCAGCGCACCCGCGCGCCGGTCCCCTGGCTCACCGACGCGTTGTACCTCCAGGGGCGGATCAACTTCGATCGGCACAAGGAAGCCGCCGCCCGCGAGGCATGGACCCTCTATGTGGCGCGCAACCCCCCGGCATCGCCGCGGCTCACCGAGGTGAGGCAGCTGCTCTCGACCACCCTGCGCTAGGTGGCTGGTGTTTCACGCGCTCGACTTGGGCGCCGTGCTCGTGCGGAACCTCACGCGTGGCAGCCGCGCGGTCTCCGCACGAGCACAGCGCTCGCGATCTACGCTCGGAGGGCGGGTTGAAGGCGCGAGCGTGGGCGAAGGGGAGAGCGCGCGCGTGGGGAAGGGGAGAGCGCGCGTGGGGAAGGAAGGCACCCGGGGAGGGAGAGTGGGAGCAGGTGGGTCAGCTCGGGTTGGGCTCCAGCACCTGGGCTTGCAGGATGCGATCGAGCCGGAACTGACGATCGTGGCCGGTCTCGAGATCAACGCAGTTGAGCAGCGTGATGGCGCGATCGAACACGAGGTTGCGGATGCGGACGAGGCGAGGGCTGTTATGGCCGTCGGGCTTGGCGTACACGATGCGCAGGGCGCGCGACTCGAACCAGGCGGTCTCGACCGCGGTCTGGATCGTCAGCGGCACGGGGAGCGCCGGCACGCCGACGAGCTGGAGCTCGCCGACGAGCTGAAGGAGCTCGCGCTGCGCCGAGGTGGAGAGCGCCGCCTTGACCTTGTCGGCCGCGCGCTCGATCGCCGCGGGGAACGGGATCAGACGCTGCTCGGTGGCGAGCCGGGCCAGGGCGATGAGGAGCGCGGCTTCGCGCGCCGTGAAGTTCACCGGGGGCAACTGGTAGGTCTTGTCGAGCGCGTAGCCGCCGCCGCGGCCGCGATCGGCGCGGATCGGCATGCCTGCATCCTGTAAGGCTTCGAGATCACGATAGATCGTGCGCAGGGTGACGCCGAAGCGGTCGGCGAGCTCCTGCGCCGTTATCCCGGTGCGCCGGGCCCGCAGGGCTTCGGCGACCGCGAACATCCGGGATTTCTTTCGCATTCAAACCTGACAGAAGGCTGTCACACAACGGGGCCAAGGTCTAGTTCGAAAGGACAAATCACCCATGAGCAACGCGCATCCACATTCCATCAACTGGTTCGAGATTCCCGTCACCAACCTCGACAAGGCCGCCGCCCTCTATGCCGCCACGCTGGGTTGCGAGCTCAAGCGCGAGGTGTTTTTTGGGGTGCCCCACGCGATCATCGCGGCGGAGGGCGAGGCGATCACCGGGACGTTGATCAGCGATCCGGCGCGCCAGCCGCAGCGCGGGGTCGGGACGCTGGTGTTCCTGAACGCCAAGGACGGGGTTCCGGCGTGCCTGGCGCGCGCGGTCGCAGCCGGCGCCAAGGTCGTGCAGCCGGTGACCGACATCGGCCCGTTCGGGACGTCGGCGAAGATCGAAGACTTCGACGGCAACGTCATCGGGCTCCACGCACCGAGGTGATCGCAGCACGGGCCCAGGCTCGGGCCCGGATAAAGGACATGCCATGAGGCGGCTTTACTCGCCGAGCTTGCTCGGCCTCCTGCGCGCCGGGCGCGGGAGAATCCTGATCGTTCTGACCGGAATCTCGAACGAAGCTAACGTGATCGCGGAGGGCGGCTGCGTCGACCTCGGGGCCTCGCCGTGAAGGCGATCCAGGCTAGAGTGGGCGCCGTGGCGACGAGCTCTCGCAAGAAGGTGAAGCGGAACGGCGACACAGTGGCGGTGGCGGCACCGCCGCGACCGGCGGCCGTGGCAGTGGCGCCAGGGCGCGGCGGCAACGCCGGGTTCAAGCTGGCCTCGCCGTACCAGCCCGCGGGCGATCAGCCCAAGGCGATCACCGAGCTGGTCGAGGGCCTGACCCGCGGCGATGAGGCCCAGGTGCTCCTGGGGATCACCGGCTCGGGCAAGACGTTCGCGATCGCCAACGTGATCGCCCAGGTCGATCGACCGACCTTGATCATCGCGCACAACAAGATCCTCGCGGCGCAGCTCTACGGCGAGTTCAAGGAGCTGTTCCCGTCCGCCGCGGTGCACTACTTCGTCAGCTACTACGACTACTACCAGCCCGAGGCCTACGTCCCGACCACCGATACGTTCATCGAGAAGGACTCGATCGTGAACGAGGAGATCGATCGGATGCGCCACGCGGCGACGTTCGCGCTCCTGTCGCGGCGCGACGTCATCATCGTGGCCTCGGTGTCGTGCATCTACGGCATCGGCGCCCGCGAGACCTACGCGTCGATGACCTGCGAGATCGACGTCGGCGCCTCGGTCGATCGCGACAGCGTGCTGCGCCGGCTGATCGAGCTGCAGTACGAGCGCAACGACGTCGACTTCCACCGCGGAACCTTCCGGGTGCGCGGCGACACCGTCGAGGTGTTCCCGGCGTACGAGGCCGACACGGCGGTCCGGATCGAGTGGTGGGGCGATCAGGTGGAGGCGGTGAGCGAGATCGATCCGCTGCGTGGCGGCGTCTCGCGCAAGATGGATCGCGCGGTGATCTTCGCGGCCTCGCACTACGCGACGCCCGACGACACGATGCGGCGCGCGGTGCAGACGATCCGCGAGGAGCTGAAGGCCCAGCTCGAGCTCCTGTCGCACCAGGGCAAGCTGCTCGAGCGCCAGCGGCTCGAGCAGCGCACGATGTACGATCTCGAGTCGATCGAGCAGATGGGGTTCTGCTCCGGGATCGAGAACTACTCGCGGCACTTGACCGGCCGGGCGCCCGGCGAGCCGCCGCCGACCCTGATGGACTACTTCGACGACGACTACCTGCTCATCATCGACGAGTCGCACCAGACGGTGCCGCAGATCGGCGCGATGTACAACGGCGATCGCTCGCGCAAGGAGACGCTCGTCGAGTTCGGGTTCCGGCTGCCGAGCGCGCTCGACAACCGGCCGCTCCGGTTCGACGAGTGGCGGGCGCGGGCGCGCCAGACGATCTACGTCTCGGCGACCCCGGCGGAGTGGGAGCTCGCGCAGGCCAAGGGCGTGGTCGTCGAGCAGATCATCCGGCCGACCGGCCTCATCGATCCCGAGGTGGTGGTGCGGCCGGTCGCCCACCAGGTCGACGACCTGCTCGCCGAGATCCGCGAGCGGACCACCGCCGGCGAGCGGGTCCTGGTCACCACGCTGACCAAGCGGATGGCCGAGGACCTGACCGAGTACTACCGGGAGATCGGCGTCCGGGTGCGCTACCTCCACTCCGACGTCGACACGCTGGAGCGCATCCAGATCATCCGCGATCTGCGGCGCGGCGAGTTCGACGTGCTGGTCGGGATCAACCTCCTGCGCGAGGGCCTCGACATCCCGGAGGTCTCGCTCGTCGGCATCCTCGACGCCGACAAGGAAGGCTTCCTGCGCAGCGAGCGGTCGCTGATCCAGACGATCGGCCGCGCCGCGCGCAACCTGCGCGGCAAGGTCCTGCTCTACGCCGACAAGGAGACCGAGTCGATCAAGCTCGCGGTCGGCGAGACCAACCGCCGCCGGGCCGTCCAGATGGCGTGGAACGAGCGTCATGGCATCGTGCCCCGGTCGGCGAGCCGCGCGATCATGGAGATGCAGGTCGCCGAGCCCATGCCGGCGAAGGGCCGCCGAGGAGCGCAGCCCCCGGTGATCGATCTCAAGAAGATCGACGACCTGGGCTCGCTGCGCGCAGCGATCGAGAAGCTGCGCAACGAGATGAAGGAGGCCGCCGCCGGGCTCGAGTTCGAGCGCGCCGCGGCCCTGCGCGACAAGGCCCGCGAGCTCGAGCAGCTCGAGATCCAGATGCGATAGCCAGGTGCGAGCGATGGTGCGATCCGTGACGCGGCCGGAAGTGCGGCAAGGCTCGCAGGCCGCGCCAGGAGGCCGCCCATGACGGCGGGCCGGGCGGTGGGCCCGGGCGGGCGGGGCTCCGCGGGCGATGCGAGCGATGTGGATACGAGCGATGTGAACGACGCGATCCGTGGGTTCTACGCCGTGCTCGATCGAGACGATCAAGCGCTCGCCGAGGCGCTGGTCGCCACCGCTCGCGTGCTGCAGGTGCGGATCAAGCCGCGCACCGGGCGCGCGGACCCGGCCGAGGTGGTGCGGATCGCGCGGATGGCCCGGCGGGTCTGCGACGCCGCGGGGGCGGCGCTGATCGTCAACGACCGGATCGACATCGCGCTCGCCGTGGGCGCCGAGGGCGTTCACCTGGGGCAAGCCGATCTACCGATCGGCGCGGCGCGCCGGATCTCGCGCGATCTGTGGATCGGGATCTCGACCCACAACCTCGTCCAGGTCCGCGCCGCGTGCGATGCAGGTGCGGACTACCTGGGGTTTGGTCCGGTGTTCGCCACGGCCACCAAAGAGAACCCCGATCCGGTGCAAGGCCTCGCCGGGCTGCGCGCGGCGGTTGCGGCGGCTGCCGGGCGACCGGTCGTGGCGATCGGTGGCATCACCGCGGCGAATGTCGACGACATCTACGGTACAGGCGTACATGCGCTCTGTGCGATCAGCGCGGTGAATCAGGCACGTGATCCACGCGACATGGCCCGGCAGTTCAGCCGCCGGCGCGGGCCTCCCCGCTGAGGCAAATAGCCGCGTGACGGCAACTCGGAATTGCCAACGATTCCAAGCTGTATCAGGATGCCCGCCACGCTGCACGCCGACTGAATAGCCGCTGCGGCAGCCCGTCGAAGCCAGCACTCACAACAAGGATCTTTACCGCCATGTCGAAGCTCGGATTGCTCACCGCCCTCACCGCTATCATCGGCGCCCTCACGTTCTCGACGTTCTCGTCCTCGGCCAGCGCCGACAATGACGCCGCTGCCGGACCGTGCGTCCGCACCGACTTCAAGACCGAGCTCGTCAAGGCGGCATGCGCGAAGGGCGGCCAGAAGGAGGCCAAGGAGGTGATGAAGAAGTTCGCCAAGGACAACAAGATCAAGAGCTGCAACCAGTGCCACGCCAAGCTGGCGCCGAAGTACGAGCTCAAGGACGACGCGTTCGCGCAGTTCCAGAAGCTCGGCGGAAAGTGAGCCGTCGCGCCGCTCGGCGCGATCGATCATCGAAAAGGTACGCCGCCCGGCCGTGAACCTGCGCGGGCCGTGCGTTCGCCGACCGCTCGCCTCCGGACCTCCCGCGGCCGGGGCGCGCGACCGGGCACCGGCGAGAGCTCACCTCACGAGGTGCACTTCGCCTTGTTCTTGAGGTCCTTCTTCAGGGCCTTGTCGAGCTCGTCGGCCTGCTTGCTCACGTTGGACTTGGGGTACTTCTGCTTGATGAGCCCCAGGTACGTGCGGGCCTCGGTGCAGTTCTTGAGCTGGCCGGCGGCGACCGCGGCGAAGTACAGGCCGTCGTCGGCGAGCGAGCTGTCGGGGTACTTGTCGTAGAGCTGCTGGTAGACGCCGATCGCGTGATCCCAGTCCTTCAGGTTCGAGTAGGCCTGGCCGCGAAAGTAGACCGCGTCGTCGGCGCGCTCGTGGGTCGGGTAGGTCTGGGACAGCCGCTTGAAGATGTCGATCGCGTCGTTGTAGCGCGCCGCCTCGAACGCGGCGGAGCCGAGCTTCCACAGCTCCTCGGGCGACGAGGAGGCCGTGGCCTTGCCGCTCTCGATCTGGGCGACCCGCTGCTCGAGCGCGTCGAGCCGGGCGTCGTTGCCCTTGCGATAGGTATCGAACGCCTGCTTCAGGTCGGTGAGCGAGTTATTGGCCGTGGTGACCAGGCCGTTCACGGTGCGGACGTCGTTGCGCAGCGAATCGACATCGGCGCCGATGTCGGCGCTGTTGCGCTTCAGGACCTTGGTCGCGTCCTCGAGGACCTTCTGCAGCTGGGCGATCTGGTCGTCGAGGGTCTTCTCCTTGGCGTCGAGCCGGGTCTGGACGAGCGTCAGGTCCGTACGCAGCTTCTGGCCTTCGCTCTTCGTCGTGGCCCAGAAGCAGCCCGTCCCGGCGCCCGACGCGAGCATCGCGACCGCCGCCGACAGGTACACCGAAGAGTACAAGGAGCACCAGCTGAATCTCGTCACGAGCGCCTCCGTTTCGACGTTCGGCTACGTTTGGACCACTTCTGTGGCCCTAGTGCCACTGGAACTCCACGCGGCGATCCTTGTCGTCGCCCAGGCCGGTCGGCTCGGTCTCCCCCTTGGGGACGACCTGGAGGCGCGCCGGATCGCTGCCGAGCCGCGCCATGAAGTCGGCGACGGCCTGGGCGCGCCGCTCGGACAGCGCGATGTTGTACTCATCGGTCCCCGACGTGTCGGTGTGGCCGATCAGGTAGACGTTCTTGCCCTTGGTCTTGTCGATGCACGCGACGTTGGCGGTGAGCCGGTCGCGCTCGCTGGCCTGGACGGTCGAGTCGTCGTACGCGAAGTACACTGTCGCCAGCGTGCAGCCGACGTCGCCCCCGGCGCCGGCCGTGGCCTTGCGGCATACGCCGTTGACGCAGTCCTCGTCGTCGGCGCACTCGTCGTCCTTCTTGCACTTCTTGGTCGGCGCGCAGGCGCCCGCCTGGCAGCGGCCGCTCGGGCACTCGCCATCGGACGCGCACGCCTTGCACTTGCCGGCCTGGCAGACCTTGCCGCCTCCGCAGTCATCGTCCCGCTCGCACTCGGCCGCGGCCACGCACGCGTTGGCGTTGCAGCGCTTGCCGCGCGGGCACTGCGCGTCCTGGGTGCACTCGACGCAGGTGTTGGCGGCGCACACGAGCGGGGTCTTGCAATCCTGGTCGGTCTTGCACCCCGGCTTCTTGGATGAATCGCCGCAACTCGCCGTGGCCAAGCCGAACCCCAGGGCGAACGCCACCACGAGGATCGCGTGACCCAAGCCTGACAACGAACGAACCATGGCCTGGAAGCTAAATGCCTTCGGCACGTTAGTCAATTTCCGCGCGCGGATCCACCCGCGGCGGTAGCGCGCGGGGGCAGGCCTGGGCAAGCCCTGGGTAACCTGGACCGGGCGAATCCAGGGGACCGCCCGGGACCCGAGGGAATCCCTGGGGATGCTAGCTTCGTGGCGATGGCGCGCAGCACGCTCCTGGTGATCGATGACGAGCCCAACATCCTGACGACCGTGCGGCGGTCGCTCGAGCTCGAGGGCTACGCCGTCGAGGTCGCGCCCAGCGGGGCCGCCGGCCTCGGCAAGCTCGCCGCGAGCGACATCGATCTGGTGCTGCTCGACGTGATGATGCCGGGGGAGAGCGGGCTCGAGGTCTTGCCGAAGATCCGGGTCGCGAGCCCCGAGACGGTCGTCGTGATGATGTCGGGCAACGCGACCATCGACACCGCGGTCTCGGCGACCAAGGCCGGTGCCCACGACTTCATCGAGAAGCCGCTGTCGGGCGACAAGCTGCTGCTGACCGTGCAGAACGCGCTGTCGTTCGCCCGGCTGCGCGGCGAGAACGCCCGGCTGCGCGGCCGCGCGCAGTCCGACTTCGCGATGATCGGCAAGGGCGCAGCGATGCGCGCGATCTTCGACAAGGTCGCCAAGACCGCGCCGAGCACGGGGCGCGTGCTGATCACCGGCGAGAACGGCACCGGCAAGGAGCTGGTGGCGCGCGCGATCCACGAGCACAGCAAGCGCGCCGACGGGCCGTTCGTCAAGCTCAACTGTGCGGCGATCCCGAGCGAGCTGATCGAGAGCGAGCTGTTCGGCCACGAGAAGGGCGCGTTCACCGGCGCGACGCAGCAGCGGCGCGGCAAGTTCGAGCTCGCCGACGGCGGCACGCTGTTCCTCGACGAGGTCGGCGACATGAACCCGAGCGCCCAGGCGAAGGTCCTGCGCGTCCTGCAGGAGAACGAGCTCGAGCGGGTCGGCGGCGCCGAGACGATCAAGGTCGACGTGCGGGTCGTGGCCGCGACGAACAAGGATCTGCACGCCGAGATCGCCGCCAGCCGGTTCCGCGAGGACCTGTACTACCGGCTGGCGGTCGTGCCGATCGAGCTGCCGCCCCTGCGCGCGCGCCGCGAGGACATCTCGGTCCTGGTCGAGCACCTGCTCGGCCAGGTGTGCGTGGATAACGATCGCAAGCCCAAGCGCGTGGCGCCGTCGGCGATGACGCTGATCATGCAGCACGACTGGCCGGGCAACGTGCGCGAGCTGAAGAACGTCATCGAGCGGCTCGCGATCTTGACCGGCGACGCCGAGGTCATCACCGAGGCCGACGTCGGCGACGCCTTGCCGCGGGTCAAGGCGGTGAAGGCCGAGTTCGCGCGGGGCACGCCGTTCAAGGATCTGGTGGCGGCCGCCGAGCGCGAGATCATCATGGCCGCGCTCGAGGCCAACGATCACCACGTCTCCAACACCGCCCGCGAGCTCCAGCTCGAGCGCAGCCACCTCTACAAGAAGATGCGCGGCCTCGGCATCGACCATCGGGCCGACGACGAAACCGCTGGCTAGCGCGTGGGGACCAGCGTCTGGGCGAGCGGGTTCGAGCAAGCACAGCGCCCGCGATCGATGCGGCGGGAGACCAGCGGCATGCCCGACAGGCGACTAGCGGCGGTGGTAGCGGATCCGCCAGATCGGCAGGCCGGTCTGTTCGGCGTTCTGCTCGCGCCAGGAGCGCACGCCGTAGGGGTTGCCTTGCCGCCAGAACGTCCACTCGCCGGCGACGTTGACGAACCGGTCATCGCGCTCGAACGTCGCCATCGCGTCGAGGGCGATGTCCCAGACGTCGCTCTGCACGAAGATCTCGGCGCCCGATCGAGCCACCATCGCGATGCCCGCGGCGAGCGCGTCGTCGACCATGCGGCGATCGCGGTGGCGGCGCTTGAACCACGGATCGGGGAAGTTGACGTAGACGCGATCGACCGCACCGGCCGGGAAGATCTCGGTCATGTGGAGCTGGGCCTGGCAGAACACCGCGTGCACCGGCACCGCGAGCGCGCGGGCTCGCTTGTTGACCTGCTTGACCAGATCTTCGCGGATCTCGAGGCCGACGTACTGCCGCGAGGCATCACGCGCCGCACGCTCGAACAGGAACTGGGCATCGGCGCAGCCGATCTCGAGCTCGACCAGCCGGCCGTCGAGCGCCGGACGGTCGCCGCGAAACCGCGCGAAGTGCAGCTGGTTCGGGTTGACGTGCTGGCGGATCCGCATCGCCCGGTCAGCGCCTCACACGAAGCGGGCCTCGAGCGCGAGGTAGCCGAACTGCCGCACGTTGAGCGGCGAATCCAGCCGCTCGAGCTCGGCGCGATCGACCCAGCGCCATGCCCCGAATTCGTCGTTCGGGATGACCTCGGCATCACCGTCGATCTCGGTCACGAACACGAAGTTCAGGTGAACGCCCTTGCTCCCCGCCGGGTGCTCCTCGTACCCGAGCAGACCCGGCGGCACGCCATCGAGCGCGGCGGCGAGCGGCCGGAACCGACCCGGCAGGCCCGTCTCTTCGCCGAGCTCGCGCCGCGCCGCCTCGAGCGGCGTCTCGCCGGTGGACAGCTCGCCGCCGACCGGCAGCCACGTGTGCAGCCGGCGGTGCTCGATCACGAGCACGCGATCACCGCGGCGGGCGTAGACGGCGACCGAGAACGCACGCCGGCTGCCGCTCGAGCCCGCGACCTCGGTCATGGCAGCACCTCGAAGTCGAGCGCGTTGGACGAGCGCTCGTCGACCGTCACGATCAACTGGGTCTTGCCGATCGGCGTGACGGACGGGATCACGACCTCGGCGGTGGTGTCCGCGTAGCTCACCACGACCGCCCGCACCATCGGCGGCTCGATGCCGATCTGGACCTCGCCCGCCGCGGTCGTGCAATCGCCACCGCACAGCCGCTCCCCGGTGAGCGTGACCATCGCGTTGCGTGGCGCAGCCGCGGGCATCGCGGCGTCGAGTCGCGGGCCGTGATCGCCGGCGCACGCGACCAGGGCCGCCACGCCTCCAAGCGTGAAGATCATCACCACGCCTGGGCCCGCCAGGGTGGCGGCCACCCCGGAGCCGCCCATGACAGCCTGGACAGCCCGGACAGCCCATCCAGCCCGGGCAGCACCTTCCCCTGCGTACTCATGGCGTGCCATGGCCCATCAGGCCGTGCGCTGGGGCTCGGTTGTGGGCTCGATCACTTCGGGACCTTCTCCCAGTCGGCGAGGAACTTCGCGAGCCCCAGGTCGGTCAGCGGGTGCTTGCAGAGCTGGAGCAGCACGCTCAGCGGACAGGTGGCCACGTGCGCCCCCATGAGCGCGGCCTGCTGCACGTGCATGGGGTGCCGGACCGAGGCGACCAGCACCTCGGTCTCGAAGGCGTAGTTGTCGTAGATCTGCACGATCTCGCCGATCAGCTGCATCCCGTCGGTCGAGACGTCGTCCAGCCGCCCGACAAACGGTGAGATGTATGTCGCGCCTGCCTTGGCGGCGAGCAGCGCCTGGGTCGCCGAGAAGCACAGCGTGACGTTGGTCTTGATCCCCTCGGCGGCGCACGTTCGCACCGCTTTCATACCCTCGGCCAACATTGGAATCTTTACTACAATGTTTTCCCGGAGAGATGCGTATTCGCGGGCCTCGCGCATCATGTCGTCGTATTTGGTGCCGACGACCTCGGCCGAGACCGGCCCTTTGACGATGTCACAGATCTCGAGCAGGACCTCCTTGAACTTGCGACCGGTCTTCGCGACGAGGGACGGGTTGGTGGTCACGCCGTCGACAAGTCCCATGGCGGCGGCTTCACGAATTTCTTTGATGTCTGCGGTATCGATGAAAAATTTCATGGCGGCCCTCCGTTGCACCATAGCCGACGAGGACGTAGCGTGCCTCGGCGCCGGCACTCTACGAGCCGGGCGCCCCTGTTTCAACCATGCCCCCTGTCCGGATCGGTACCGTCGACCTGCCCGAGCGCACCGAGCGCGCGCACTACTTCAGCGAGATGTCGTACCTCGAGTTATCTGCGCTATTTGCAGGGCCTTTGAAGGCCGCCGCGCTGGCCCGGTGGAAGGAGGCTGCGCCTCCAAACGCCCTGGGCCTCGTCGCGCCCTGGGTCCTCACCCAGCGCAAGCCGCCCCAGGCCGAGCGCCTGTGGCACCACGACGCCACGGTCGGAGATTTTCGAGACAGCGTGCTCGGGCGCTCGGCGCTCGCGGCGTTCCACGAGGTCGTGACCGCCGTCACGGCCTCGCATGTGATCTTCAGGTCACCTGCCCTGTTTGCACCGTCGGCGGCAAACCGCGACCAGCTCCAGCGGTTCTTTGGCGAGGTTGCGACCGAGGCCGCGGTCGGCGCTCCCCGGGTCTGGATCCCCGACGGGCTCTGGGAGCCGCGCGCGGCCGTGGCGTTTGCCACGTCGCTGGGCGTGACCTGCGCGATCGATCCGCTGGTCCATGACCCGAACCGGCCGGCCGAGGTCTATGAGGATCTCGAAGCCCCGGCGCTGTATTTTCGAATCACCGGCCTGGGCCGCTCCGGCGCGCTCCAGACCGAGAAGCTCGAGGACCTGGCCGCGCTGGTAGATCACTACCAGGCCATCGACCTGACCGTTGCTTTTGCATCCCCCGCTCGGTGGCGAGATGCGCGCAACTTCAAGAAATTGCTGGAAGAATCGTCGTCTTAGCGCTCAGGTGCCCGGCTCAGAACACGAACGTCACGAGCGGAATCGGCAGCTCCCCGACCTTCTTCGGGAGCTCCTGGGTGATACGTGGCACGGGAGACGCGACCCGGGCGCGCTCGACCATCTGGACGATCGGCTCGGAGCGGCGCGTGGCGACGGCCACGGTCTTCTTCGTGCGACTTCCACTGCCCTTTCGCGCCGCCGGGCGCGCGGTCATCACCTTAGATCGCATCTAAACTCCTGGGAGTTCTGTTCGGCCTCGACTCTACGGATCCGATGAATCTACTGTCAATGTAGGCTGTCTGATTCCTTTACTTCCGCTGGGGCGCGCCGTATAAAGACGGCCGCTTCCCCAGGAGTTACCAATATTTATGGATGCCAAGGGTGGTATCGAGCTGACGCTGTTGCAAGGTGCCCCACTAGAGGCACGCGTCGACCTGTTTTCTTTTACTACATTCGGCGATCCGAGCAAGGACTCCACTTTCAAGCTGGTGGATTCGGCACTCGGCGGTGTGCTCGCCGAAATTGCAAAGTCGGAATTGTTCGACGGCAAGACGGGACAATCCATCGTCGTCCACACACACGGCCGCATCGCCGCGAAGCGGGTGCTCGTGGTGGGCGGCGGCGCCAAGGCTGAGTTCGCGAACCCGCACATGCGCGACGTCGCCGCGACCGTCGCGACCGTCGCGAACAAGGTCGGCGCGACCACGCTCGGGTTCCTGCTCCCGGCGCTCGGGGCGAGCCGCGAAGCGCCGCTCGTCCAGTTCGCTGCCGAGGGCGTCCAGCTTGGAACCTACAAGTTCGGGCGCTACCTCACCGGTGAAGATCACAAGCGACCGATGTCGCTCAAGAGCTTCGGCATCTTCACCGACGGCAAGGGCAAGAAGCCCGCGGCCGCGCAGGCCCGCGCGCTGGCCGCCGCGATCGCGCGCGGCAGCCAGATCGCCGGCGCGGTCAACCACGCGCGCGACCTGATCAACGAGCCCGCCGCGGTCGTCACTCCGATCGCGCTGGCGTCCGACGCCGAGGCGATCGCCAAGAAGCACAAGGGCGCCCTGAGCGTGACCGTGCTCGACGCCGCCCAGTGCGAGGAGCTCGGCATGGGGATGTTCCTGGCCGTCGGGAAGGGCTCGGATCAGGAGCCGCGCTTCATCCACATGACCTACAAGCCCAAGAAGAAGGCCAAGAAGAAGATCTGCTTCATCGGCAAGGGCATCACCTTCGACTCGGGCGGCTACACGCTCAAGCCATCGCAGTCCATGGAAGACATGAAGGTCGACATGTCGGGCGCCGCGGCGGTGATCTCGGCGATGGACGCGATCGCCACGCTCGGCTCGGACCACGAGGTCCACGCGGTGGCCGCGTGCTGCGAGAACATGGTGTCCGGGCGCGCCTACAAGCTCGGCGACGTGCTGATCTCGATGGACGGCACCACGGTCGAGATCAACAACACCGACGCCGAAGGTCGCTTGACGCTCGGCGACGCGATCACCTACGCCCGCACGAAGATCCAGCCGGACGAGATGTTCGACTTCGCGACGCTCACCGGGGCATGCATGGTGGCGCTCGGACCGTACACGGCCGGCGTGCTGTCGGACCACGAGAGCCTGGTGCGCAGCTGGATGGCGGTCGCCGAGCGCACGGGCGAGGACATGTGGCGGCTACCGCTCACGGCCCGACTGCGCGAGCAGCTCAAGAGCTCCGTGGCCGACATGCGCAACGCCGGAGACCGGTTCGGCGGCGCGATCACGGCCGGGTTGTTCCTGAAGACGTTCGCCAAGGACACGCCGTGGGTCCACGTGGACATCGCCGGACCCGCGTCGCTCACGACGACGCGACCCTCTCAGCCCAAGGGCGGAACCGGGTTCGTGGTCTCGACGATCGTCGAATATGCCACGAAGTCTTGAGCCTACAGCTGGCCCGCTTGTTAGGGGGACCTATCTTGCCGGTATTGCAGGCAATACCGAACTGTTAACTATGCGAGTTATTTGACAAAGCTGAAAGTTGCTGGTACAGTGCCCGGGTTGGAGTACCAGCTTGAAGCAGCAATTTGCAGTTGGCGATAAAGCCGTCTATCCAGTGCACGGGGTAGCAGAGGTGATGGCGCTTGAACAGCGCGACATCGGCGGCAACACGACCGCCGTCTACATCCTCAAGGTCCTCGACACCGGGCTCAAGATCATGGTGCCAACGAGCAACGCGGGATCGGTCGGCCTCCGCGACCTCATCACCTCGAAGCAGGTGAAGGAGGTGTACTCGATCCTCAAGTCCCGCGATATCCCTCGTGATACGCAGACCTGGAACCGGCGCTACCGCGAGTACATGGAGAAGATCAAGACCGGCAGCGTATTCGAGATCGCCGAGGTGCTCCGCGATCTATGCGTGCTGCGGTTGACCAAGGAGCTGTCGTTCGGCGAGCGCAAGATGCTCGACACCGCGCGCGGGCTGCTCATCAAGGAGCTCGCGATCGCCAAGGGCGTCGGCGAGGACAAGATCAGCACCGAGATCGACGCGATCTTCGCGCCGGCCGCTGCCTGAGCGTTTGACCGCCACGCTCGCCTGCGCGGTCGCGGATCCTCAGTACCGCAGGAACGCGGAGCCCCAGGTCAGGCCGGCGCCGAACGCCACCAGGCAGACCAGGTTCCCCGGCTTGATCTTGCCGAGCTCGATCGCCTCGTGCATGCAGATCGGAATCGAGGCCGCGGTGGTATTGCCGTACTTCTGAATGTTGTTGTGCATCTTCTCGGGTGGCAGGCCGATCATCTGCCCGACCATCTGATTGATCCGCAGGTTGGCCTGATGCGGGATCACCATGTCGATGTCGGCGAGCGAGACCTTGTTCGTGATCATGCCCTCCATGATCACCGCCGGCATCTTGGTCACGGCATGCTTGAACACGCGCTTGCCGTTCATCACCGGGTAGTGCTTGCGCTCGGCCATCGCCGCGTCGCTGATCCGCGGATGGCGCGCGCTCGCCGGGTACTCGGTCCACAGGATCTCGGCCTCGCTGCCATCGGCGTGGATATGGGTCGACAAGATCATGTGCGCGTCATCGACCGCGCGCCCGACCACGACGGCGCCGGCACCGTCGCCGAACAGCACCGTCACGTCGCGACCCTGCGTCGAGATGTCGAGCCCGGTCGAGTGCACCTCGGCGCCGACCACCAGGATGTTCTTGAAGTTCCCGGTGCGGATATAGGCATCGGCGATCGATAGCCCGTAGATGAAGCCGGTGCACTGCTGGCGGATATCGAGGCACGGGATATCCTTGAGCCCGAGCGCGCGCTGCAGGAACACGCCGGTTCCTGGGAAGTTGAAGTCGGGCGACAGCGTCGCGACGATGATGAGATCGATGTCCTTGGGCGCGACCCGCGAGCGCTCGAGCGCCTCCAGGCTGGCCGCCGTGGCGAGCGTGCACCCGGTCTCGCCTTCGCGCACCCAGCGCCGCTGTTCGATGCCGGTGCGCTCGATGATCCACTCGTTCGACGTCTCCATCTTCGTGGCGAGCTCGAAGTTGGTGACCACGCGTGGTGGAACACTCATGCCGATGCCAAGGACCCGACTACGATGAGTCATGACACGTGGCTACCACGACGTGATGCAGGTAATCGAGGATCGTTTTGATCGGCCGGTGACTCGGCGCGTCACCAGACACCGACGATCTCCTGGCCCCGGGCGCACGTGCTCCGCGGCGGCGCGCGTACCCGCAACGTCGCCGGCAGCCTGGGACCCCTGAGACCCTGGGACGAAGTTCGTAGGGCAGGTATCGTCCGGTGCATGAACTTGTTGATCGTCCGGCACGGGGAGACGACCTGGAACCGCGAGGGGCGCTACCAGGGACGCACCGACGTCCCGCTGTCCGATGAAGGCGAGGCTCAAGCGCGGGCCCTGGGCAAGCGCCTGGCGGGCCTGCCGATCACGATCGCCCTGACCTCGCCGCTGGCGCGGACCCGCCGCACCGCCGAGGCGGTCCTCGGTGATCGCGCGGTCGCCCTCGAGTCCGAAGCCGCGCTGATCGAGATCTCGCACGGCAAGTGGGAAGGCCAGCTGGCCAGTGACATCGAGCACTCACACGCTGAAATGTTCGGGACCTGGCGCACGCGGCCCGATCGCCATGTTCCGGCCGGCCCGGACGCCGAGACCCTGGGAGATGTCGAGGAACGCGCGTGGCCGGTGCTGGTCCGCACCTGCGCGCGGCTCGGCCCCGACGAGACCGCGCTCATCGTCGCGCACGACGCGGTCAACCGCGTGCTGCTCTGCCGCGTGCTCGGCTTGCCGCTCACGCGCGTCTGGACGTTTCGCCAGTCGCCCGCGTCGCTCAACGTCCTGTCAGGGGCGTCGATCGCCGAGCTGCAGGTCGTGCGCCTGAACGACGCCGAGCACGTCGCGCCGCTCCTCCGGGAAGCGCTGCATCGCGCGCTGTGACCGCGCCGGCGTGGCTCGTTGCCGGCATCGCCGGGCCGCCGCGGCTCGGGCGGCTCAGACGTCGAGGTTGCGCACGTTGAGCGCGTTCTCTTCGATGAACTCGCGGCGCGGCTCGACCAGATCGCCCATCAGCTTGGTGAAGATCCCGTCGGCGGCCTCCATCTCCTCGACCTTGACCTTGAGCAGATTTCGCTTCGTGGGATCCATCGTCGTCTCCCACAGCTGCTCGGCGTTCATCTCGCCCAGGCCCTTGTAGCGCTGGATCTGCAGGCCCTTGCGGCCGAGGTCCTCGATCACGGTGGCGATCTCGTCCCAGTTGCCGATCGGCTGCGCGTCGTCGTCGTGGTGCTGCAGCGAGAGCGGCTCGGTCAACGTCGCCTTGAGCTCCGCGCTGATCCGGCGGAGCTCGAGGAACTCCGCCGAGCGCACGACGTCGGAGTTGATCACCGTGGCGCGGCGGATCCCGTGCACGCCGGCGGGGAACCTGAGCTCCCACGTGCCGTGCTCGCGATCTTGCTGGTACGTCCCCGATGCTTGCCCGAGCTCGCCGTGGCGCCTGGCGACCTCCGCCATCACCTCGGAGGCCGTCCGCTCGAGCTTGTCGCGATCTTTGAGGTCGTCCTCGGACAGCCCGGCCTCGGCGAACTGCGCCGTGATGCGGCCGTCGCTGCGCTTGTCGAGCTGGGCGCGTAGCCGCCGCGCCTGGCCGATCCGCTTGACGAGCGCGGCCAGCTCGAGGTTCGCCAGGGGCGCCGCGGTCCCACGATGCAGCACCGTCTCGCGGCACACGCTGTCGAGCAGGTAGTCCTCGAGCGCGCCTTCGTTCTTGAGGTACAGCTCGGTCTTGCCCTTCTTGATCTTGTAGAGCGGCGGCTGCGCGATATAGACGTGGCCGTTCTCGAACAGCTCGTTGAAGTGCCGGAAGAAGAACGTCAGGAGCAGCGTCCGGATATGGCTGCCGTCGACGTCGGCGTCGGTGTTGCACGCCGCGATGCCGCCGAAGCCGCAGATGAAGTTCTCGTCGTCCGCGACCGAGAAATCGTAGACGTGGCCGTTCGTCGCGGTGACCGGGGTGATCTCGGTGATCGCGAGCGACATCAGATCGCCATCGATCGGCACGCCCGGCGCGCTGGCGTCGTCGCGTTGCCCGTCGGGTTCGGCTCCCGGCAACCCCTGCCAGACCGCGCGTAGCCGGGCGACCTCGTCGGGAGCCTCGATCGCGATCGTGAAGCCGCCGCCGGCCGCGCCCTGCGTCCTGCCGACGACGCCGTACGATGATAGGAGGTACTGGAGGCCGCTGGCGAGCTCGCGCGACCGTGCCGCAAAGACGAGCCCCCCACGGCCCACGGCCGCCGCGGCGCGGCTGGTCACGCCTTTGCCGGCGATGCCGGCCGGGCCCGCCGGCCGGGCACCCGGCCGAGCACAAAGATACCCGCGCAGGAACGCCGAGCGCAGCTCCTCGGCCACCGACCACACCAGGTCAGGGATCCGCGCCGATCCGGGCGCCGCATCCTCGGCACCGGTCAGCTTGTGCCACACGAGCGCCGCGACCGGGTGATGAAGCCGGACCTCGCCGAGCGGCGCGGAGACCTCGCACGCGTGCGCCGGCAGCCCGAATGCAGCCGCGAGCTGGGCACCGGCCCGGACGGCGTCGGCCACGCCCCCGATCCGGATGCCGTCGCGCAGCCCGCACGCGCCATCGGCGACGAAGGCCCCGAGCAGCATCAGGAGCTCGGGCGTCAGGTTCAGGTAGCGCGCGATGCCCGGCTTGCCCAGGCGCGCCGGGGCGAGCTCGAGGTCCTTGCGATCGGCGAACCAATCGAGATCTTCGCGCTCGAGGGCCGAGAGGCGCAAGGTGGCGCCGTCATCGGCCGGATCCGCGGTGATCCCCGCAGGTGCGCCGCCGTCGCCGATACGGCCCAGCCGGATCCGCGCCAGCCGGCTCGGGCCGACCTCGACGCGCGGCATCACCCGAGCGGGATCGACGCCGATCGCGAGCAGGTACGCTTGCAGCTGGGCAACCGTGGGATGCGACGTCCCCTGCTCCCAGCCCTGCAGCGTGCTGGGCTGACGGAGCTCCAGCAGCTGACACAGCTGACCGTTGGAGACCTTCGCCAGGCGGCGCTGCGCCGCGATCTCGCGGCGGACGTCCTCGGGGAGCTCGACGCGCGCGGCCGTCCAGTGCGGCCGGTCGAGATCCTCGCCGGCGACCTTCGCGGCAAACCACGCGGCCACGGCCGGACCGCGCAGCCAGATGCCGTGCGCGGCCTCGGGGTTCGCGTGCAGCTCGCGGAGAAGGTCGAGGCGCCCCGGGGCGTCGCTCGGCAGCCGGAGCTGCCTGGGCGCGACCACGCGATCGCCCGGCCGGAGCTCGTCGCCGCGCTTGCGGCGGACCTCGCCGTCCTCGTGGACGAAGATGCTGTGGCTCGCCGTCACGCGCAGCGACCGCCCGGCCTCGGTCTGGACCTCGTACAGCGTCTCGTCGAGCGGGTGCCGGATCACGCCCTTGATCGGGCGGAACCTGACGACGTGGTCGTCGACGCCGAAGCACAGGACCTCGCCCAGATCATCGACGCCGGGGCTCGCTTCCCCGCGCAGCCGGCGGGCGATGCCGTGCTCGTCCGCCACGATCCCGGCGAGCGCCCGATCGATGAACGCGCCGATCGGCGTGAGCGTGACGCCGCCGCGATCGCGCACGAGCACGTGCTCCTGCGCGTCCACGCTCATGATGATGATCTTGTGGTAGCGGAGCTTCTCGATGTTCTTGTCGTCGCCGACGCCGGTGCCGAGCGCCGTGATCAGCGTCGTCAGCTCCTGCGACGACAGCATGCGATCGAAGCGCACCTTCTCGACGTTCAAGATCTTGCCGCGCAGCGGCAGGATCGCCTGGAACTGCCGGCTGCGGCCCTGCTTGGCCGAGCCACCGGCGCTCTCACCCTCGACGATGAAGATCTCGCTCTTGATCGGGTCGCGCTCCTGGCAGTCGGCGAGCTTGCCGGGCAGCGAGGTCAGCTCGAGCGCCCCCTTGCGCTGCACCATCTCGCGCGCCTTGCGGGCGGCCTCCCGGGCACGCGAGGCCAGCACCGCCTTGTTGATGATGTTGCGCGCTTCCTTGGGGTGGCGCTCGAGGTACTGGCCCAGCTTGTCGGCCACCACCGTCGAGACCGCGGTGGCGACCTCCGACGAGACCAGCTTGTCCTTGGCCTGGTTCGAGTACTTCGGATCGCCGACCTTGACCGAGACCACCGCCGAGAGGCCCTCACGCAGATCCTCGCCGGACAGCCCGCTCTTGGCTTCCTTGAGCAGCTTGGCCTCGTTCGCGTAGGTGTTGATCGTCCGGGTCAACGCCTGGCGAAACCCCGTGAGGTGCGTCCCGCCGTCGCGGTTCTTGATCGTGTTGGTGAAGCAGGTGACGATCTCGGAGTAACCGTCGTTCCACTGCATCGCGACGTCGACCGTGCACTCGGTCGCCTCGCCGTTGCCCCCACCACCGACCGTGCCCGAGAACGCGATGACGTCGGACACGACGGTCTTGTTCGCGTTGAGATCGGCGACGTAGGTCGCGATGCCGCCCTCGAACTTGAACACCTGGCGGCGATCGGTGCGCTCATCGAGGACGACGATCTCGAGGCCGCTGTTCAAGTAAGCCAGCTCGCGCAGCTTGGTCGCGAGCTGGTCGAAGCTGAACTCGAGGACGTTCTTGAAGATCTCCGGATCGGGGTGGAACGTGATCTTGGTGCCGTGGCGCTCGCCGGCGTCGGTGAACCCGGTCTGCTTGAACTCGGTGGTCGGGATGCCGCGCGAGTACTCCTGGTAGTAGACCTTGCCGTTGCGGCGGATCTCGAGCTTGAGCCAGTCGCTGAGCGCGTTCACGGCCGAGACGCCAACGCCGTGCAGGCCGCCCGAGACCTTGTAGCCCGAGCCGCCGAACTTGCCGCCGGCGTGCAGCACGGTCATCACGACCTCGGCCGCCGGGCGATTCTCGGTCGCCATGATGTCGACCGGGATGCCGCGCCCGTTGTCCTCGACCGTCACCGAGTTGTCGAAGTGGATGATCACGTCGATCCGGTTGCAGTGCCCGGCCAGGTGCTCATCGACCGAGTTGTCGACCACCTCGTGGACCAGGTGGTGCAGCCCGCTGCCGTCATCGGTGTCGCCGATGTACATCCCGGGACGCTTGCGAACCCCCTCCAGGCCCTTCAGGACGCCGATCGATCCGGCATCGTAATCGGATTCCGGGTCCGGCTCCGAACTATGCGTACTTGTTGTAGGATCTGCCATCGGACAACCGGGCTGCCAAACGCGGAGATGTTTGGTACCACAGCCATTCCTCGTCGGAAAGGGCAGGCGCAGCCTTTCGAACACGCCTACTACACTGGATTCATTCGAGAATATCGCCCTTGGCGATGCGGTAGTCGGCGCGATGTTGGCGCAGCAAGACGTGGCCCGGGTGGGTCGTCGTGATGAAGCACTGCCCGGCCAGGGTCGCCAGGTGCTCGAACAGGAACTCGTTGCGTTGCGGGTCGAGCTCGCTCGAGACGTCGTCGAGCAGGAGGATCGGCAGGTCGCCGTGCGCGCGCCCCAGGACGGAGAGCTCGGCGGTCTTCCACGCCAGCATGATGGCCCGCAGCTGGCCCTGAGACGCATACGTGCCGGCGTCACGGCCCTCGAGCTCGAAGACGACGTCGTCGCGATGCGGGCCGACCTGGGTCGCGCTGGTGGCGAAGTCCTTGGCCCGGCTCGCCACCAGCTTCGCGACCAGCTCGTCGGCGGTCACCGCGGCCGAGCGCACCACGTAGCGCGCCGACGCCGCGAGCCCCGTGCGGGTGATCGACGCGAACGCCTGGGCCAGCTCGGCGCGCACGACGCCCAGGAACGCCTGGCGCGCCTCGATCACGCGGGCCCCGATCTCGGCCAGCTGCCGGTCGTAGACTTCCAGGAGCTCCTCGGCCCGCCGCCGGACGATCCGGCCGTCGCCCCGGTCCTCGCCCGCTTGCCGCAGCACGGTGTTGCGGGTCTTCAGCACGCGCTCGTAGTCCTGAGCCGTCGCGAGGTAGTCCGGTCGCAGGTTGAACACCCCGCGGTCCAGGAACCTCCGTCGATCGGCGGGCGCCGCCCGCGGCAGCGCGAGGTCCTCGGGCGTGAACACGACGACGTTGAAGCCGCCGAAGTAGCGGGCGAGCGGGCGCACCGCCTTGCCATCGAGCGTGACCTTGCGCGTGCCCGGCGCGAGCTCGACCTCGTAGACCCTGACGAGCTCGTCCTTCAAGACCCGGGCGCCGAGCTTGGCGCGGTCGGCCCCGAACGCGAGCAGGTCCGCGAGCTTCGCCGTGCGGAACGACCGCAGCGTGGCGATCACGAAGATCGCCTCGAGCAGGTTCGTCTTGCCCTGGCCGTTGTCGCCCGAGAACACGTTGAACCGCTCGCGGGGCTGGAGCTGCAGCGGCCGGAGGTTGCGGACCCCGCTGCAGACGAGCGCCTGGATCCGCAGCTAGTGCTCCTCGCCAGGGCTCTGCCCGGTGTGCAGCTCCAGGAGATCGCGCACACGCTTGCTTGTGCCGCGGGTCTGGGCCCGTCGCTCGTCCGTTGACCGCCGTATTGCGAGTGACCGGCGGTGCCATCTCCACGACCGACCGACGCTTGACCACCCGGCCGTGCAATTTATCTCGCGTCGAACCCAGCCCGCGGCACTGCGCGGCGCGTTGACGTCTTCGTGAGACAGCTGGGAAGCCCCCCCGCGCGACACTGCATTTTCATCCAGGGGGGTCGCCGGCGCCCGACCACGGCTCCTGGGCACTAGATCCTCATCGGCATGACCACGCCGAGGTAGTCATCGCCGGTCAGCGGCCGGATCAGCGCCGGGTCGAGCTCGCCGCCGAGCGCGATGGTGATCTGGTCGCTCGACATCTGCATGAGGAGCTCCACGACGTACTTGGGGTTGAAGCCGATCGCGATCGGGTCCCCGCCGTACTCGGCCTCGAGCTCCTCGCGGACCTCGCCGAGGTCGGGGTTGTCGCTCGTGATGGTCACGCCGTCCTTGGTCGCCGCGACCTTCACGCCGCGGGTCTCCGACGACATGAGCTGCGCGCGGCGGAGCGCGTCGATGAAGCGCAGGCGATCGACCGTGATGATCTTCTTGTGCTCCTTGGGGATAACCTGCTCGTAGGGCGGGAACTGGGCGTCGATCAGCTTGACCGCGATCGCGAGGTCGTCCTCGACGAGGAACAGGTGCGGCGTCTTGATCGCGAGCTTGCACGACGGCCCCTGCTCGACGACCTTCTTGATCTCGAGCAGGCCCTTCTTGGGGATGATCACCCCCGCCGACAGCTTGGGCCCGTCGGCGATCGTGCGCTCGACCTTGCTCAGGCGGTGGCCATCGGTCGAGACCATGCGGGTCTTGGAGCCATCGCTCTCGAAGAACACGCCGTTCAGGTGGAACCGCGTCTCGTCGTTGCACACCGAGAACAGCGTGCGGTCGATCATCTCGCGCAGCACGGCGCTCTCGAGGGTCGTGTACGTCGCCTCGCGGTGATCGGGGACCTTGGGGAAGTCCCGGTCGGGCATGCCGACGATCTTGTAGGTGACCTTGCCGCTCTTGATCTCGGCCCAGTGGTTGTCGGCCTTCTTGAGCGTGATCTCGTCGCCGGGGGCGTTGACGATCAGCTCGTAGAGGTTCTTGGCCCCGAGGGTGAGCCCGCCTTCGCTCGCGTTCGTGCTCTTGAGCTCCGCCGTCAGCGAGACGTTCAGGTCGGTCGCGGCCACGAGCAGCTGGTTCTTGCCCTGGGTGCGAAGCAGGACGTTGGCGAGCATCGGCATCGTGCTCTTGCGATCGGCGATGCCCTGCGCGAGGCGCAGGCCACGAAGGAACTCGGACTTGACGATGCGAAACTCCATATCTCCTCGACCTTCGTGCGTCTCTTTATCCGATAAAGATAAAGAAAGATCTTATTGGTAGTAGTAAGAAATACGTGCTGTGGGTTGTGTGGATAGCTCGGTAAGGCGGTGTTTGGGCTATGAAAATAGCATCACGGTCTGACAGCGAAAGGTGGGCGTAGCTCGGTGGATGCCATGCAGGGAAGGTGTGGACAACCCGGGGGTGATCCGGGAGGCGCCCGCCGTCCACGGTTCGTCCACAGCTGGGAGCACAGGGTAGCGCACAGGGTGGGTCATCGCAGGATCATCGCTTCGATTGCGTGGATCTCGGACCGGAGCGAGGCGTCGTCCTTGACCTTCTCGATGATCTTCTGGACCGCGGAGATCACGGTGGTGTGGTGCTTGCCGCCGAACGCGCGGGCGAGGTCGGGGTAGGAGTCCTTGGTGTGGTGGCGCGAGATGTACATGGCGACCGCGCGAGGCGTCGCGACCGACTTGTGGCGCCGCTCGGACTTGATGTCGCTGGGCTTGAGGCCGTAGTAGCTCGCGACGGCCTTGATCACGCCCTCGACCGTGATGATCTCGCGCGGCCGGGTGATCGCGGCGCCGAGGGTCTCCTGGGCAAACTCGAGGTCGATGCGCTTCTTGGACAGCGACGCGTAGGCGGCCAGCCGGATCAGCGCGCCCTCGAGCTCGCGGACGTTCGACTTGATCGACGAGGCGATGTAGAGCGCGACGTCGTCGGGCAGGGCGACGGCCTCGACAGCGGCCTTCTTGCGGAGGATCGCGATGCGCACCTCGAGCTCGGGCGGCTCGATGTCGGCGAGCAGGCCCCAGGCGAACCGGGTGCGCAGCCGATCGGCGATGTCGGAGATCTCGTGCGGCTTGCGGTCGGCGGTCAGCACGATCTGCTTGTGGTTCTCGTGGAGCGTGTTGAACGTGTGGAAGAACTCGTCCTGCGTGCTCTCTTTTCCGGCGAGGAACTGCACGTCGTCGACCAAGAGTACGTCGATTCCCTCGCGGTAGTTGCGGCGAAATTCATGCATCCGGCCGGTGCGGATCGCCTGCACGTACTCGTTCATGAACCGCTCGCTCGACAGGTACACGATGCGCGCGCTGGGCCTGCTGGCCTGCTGGTGGTGGCCGATCGAGTGGAGCAGGTGGGTCTTGCCGAGGCCGACGCCGCCGCACAAGAAGACCGGATTGTATTTCGGCGGATAGCTCGACGCCGCGGCCTGCGATGCGGCGAACGCCAGCTGGTTCGATGGGCCGGCCACGAATGTATCGAACGTGTAGCGCGGGTTGAGTGACGCGGCTTCGGGGGCGGCGATGGCCTCGTGGTCGGCCTCGACGGTGGGACGAGGAGGTGGCGATGCGGGGGCCGGCGCAGACGGAGGCGGCGTGGGTGGTCGTGGTCGTGACGGGGGCGCCGGGGCAGGTTCGGCTTCAACGACCTGCGGCGGGCGCTCGTCGGGGCCGTCGGCCTCGAACTCGACCCGGACGTCGTGGCCAAGCTCCTGGATCTCTTTTAGAAGCGTGCTGAGAAAGTTGGACTCGAACCACAGGCGGATGTAGCTGTTGGGCGCACGGAGCCGGAGAATGGCGCCGTCGAACGACAGGAGCTCGATCGGGCGCAGCCACATGTCGAAGTTTTGCGGAGATACCCGAGATCGAAGTCGATCGACGGCCTCGTCCCAAAGGATCGGTACTGTCATTCCCCTTGAAGTCCTGTGATATCTTGTAGTTGGCTGGATGAACGCACAGACAAAAGACACCCAATCCAGAAGTTATCCACAGGACCTTCTGGTACTCCCCAGCGGCCAAGCTCACGGGCTTGTCCACAGGCGAGGAAACCCGGCGTTGGTACCAGACCGCGAATTCGCGTGGCAAGCCAAAAGCGATCGGAAGTGAACTCCGGACCTCGTCGGAAAACCACGGTCCTGCCGACCAGACATGTGCCGGCTTGACTTCGTTCACAGCCTTCTAGTATCGATGCCCCTCCCCGCAGGGTGGAGTTGAACCGTGAAGCGTACCTACCAGCCACATAACAAGAGTCGCAAGCGCACCCACGGGTTTCGCGCCCGCAAGAAAACCCGCGGCGGTCGCGAAGTCCTCCGCCGTCGCCGTGCAAAGGGACGCAAGCGCATCTCGGTCACGATCGCAAAGAAGTAGCTTGGACGCGCCATGCCGCGTGGCAGCTCATCACCACCGCTGCCCTCGCTGCCCTCGCTGGGCATCCGCAAGGAGATGCGGCTGCGGCAACGTGTCGACTACCTCGCGATCCAGGGCGGCGGTCGGAAACTGCACGGTCGCCACGTGCTGGCGATGGTGCGAAAGCAACCCGGCGTGTGCCCTCATGGGCGGCTCGGGCTGACCGTTACCAAGAAAGTAGGAAACGCGGTCGTTCGAAATCGGATCAAGCGGTTGCTGCGAGAATGGCTGCGGCTCCACGGCTGGGTTCCGCCCGGTTGGGACATGGTCCTGGTTGCCAAGGACAGCGCGGCGCGGCAGCTTCATCCAGATGACTTCGCTTCCGATCTGACCCAGATCCTGCACCGCCTGCCATGAATCGTCTGGTGACCTCCGTGCTCGTGTGGCTCGTGCTCCTTCCGGTGCACGTGTACCGGGCGGTGTTGTCGCCGCTCAAGCGAGGCGGGAGCTGTCGGTTCCTGCCGACGTGCTCCGAGTATGCGATCACCGCCGTTACGACTCGCGGGATCATCGTGGGCGGAGCGCTCACCGCGTGGCGCATTTTGCGCTGCAACCCGCTGTGTCACGGCGGCTATGAACCGGTTCCCGCGCGCCGCACGCGCCATTGCCAGGAGCACTGATGCAAGACCAAGGAAGGCGGCTGCTGATCGCGGTGGTCCTCGCGTTCGGCGTGCTGTTTCTGTGGGGCAAGCTGTTTCCCAAGGAGGAGCCGCCACCGACGAGCGGGTCGGGCAGCCAGGTCTTGCCCAAGCCGGCCGTCCCCGAGGTCGGGGTCGCCGCCGGAGGCTCGGCCGCGACCGCCCCGGCGCCCACCCCGGGTGCGACCGCGCCGGGCTCGCCTGGCTCACCGGCGCCGGCCGTCCAGCCCGTCGAGGACAAGCCGCGTCCGCCGGAGAAGCCGCTCGAGCTGGCGTTCGACAACGTCGTGGCAACCTTCTCGAGCTACTGCGGCGGCCTCAAGTCGTGGCGGCTGACGGACAAGCGCTACGAGCGCGACGCGACCCGCGGGGAGATCTTGCCGGTGAGGTCGCAGATGACGGTGACCGACCCGAGCGGCAACCACGTGCCGGCCCCGGCCGAGCAGCTGGCGAACCTGCCCGACTGCGGCGCGTTCGATGTCAACTTCGCCTCGTCGACGTACGTCGTGCCTCGCCACGCCGTGTGGAAGGAAGAGCAGCTGGGCAAGGCCGAGGTTCGCTACACCTACACCTCGGATCAGCTCGAGGTCGTGAAGACCTTCACGGTGATGCCCGAGAAGTACCTCGTGCGCATGTCGGTCCAGGTGAAGGTCAACGTGCCCGAGGGAGCGGTTGCCAGGCAGCAGCTGGCGGTCAGCGTGTACAGCTACCAGGATCCCGCCGGGCTCAAGGGCGGCTCGAGCCGCGTGGCGCCGCGCGTGTGGTCGTCCTCGACGATGCGCGACGATACGATCGTCCAGACCGACGTCGACGGCGTGCTCGAGTGGCCGCGGTTCGAGCCCACGATCGTGTGGACGGGCTTCGAGCAACCGTACCTGCTCGACGGCTACGCCCCGTTCCTGCGCGCCGACGATCGCGTCGAGAAGCATACCCGGGCGTCGGACGGGACCAGCGGGCGTCCGCGCGGCTTCATGCAGACCGACATGTTGTTCCCGGTGTCGACGTGGAAGCACGGGGACGCCCCGCTGACCAAGGAGGTCGTCGGCTACCTCGGGCCAAAGAACTACGACGACCTCGAGGAGGCCGATGCCACGGCCGGGTTCACGACCGGCTTCAACAAGACGATCGACCTCGGCTGGTTCAAGTTCATCGGCCGTCCGCTCCTGTGGCTGCTCGTGAAGTTCCACGAGGTCTTGGGCAACTGGGGCATCGCGATCATCCTCCTCACGTTCCTCGTCAAGGCGCTGACCTTGTACTGGACGACCAAGTCGATGCGGTCGATGAAGGCGATGGCCGCCCTCGCGCCGCAGATGAAGGCGCTGCAGGCCAAGTACGCCGACGACAAGCAGCGCCAGCAGGCCGAGACGATGGCGCTGTACAAGCAGCACAACGTCAACCCGGTGGCCGGCTGCCTGCCGATCCTGCTGCAGATGCCGATCTGGCTCGCGCTGTACCGGATGCTGTCCAACGCCGGAGAGCTCTACCAGCAGCCGTTCATCCCGGGGTGGATCAACGATCTGACCGCATCGGATCCGTACTACGTCCTGCCGGTGATCCTCGTCGTCACGATGTTCGTGCAGGCGCGGCTGCAGCCGGCGTCGGTCGACTCGACGCAGCAGAAGTTGATGCAGTACGGCATGCCGCTGATGTTCGGGGCGATGTCGTTCGTGTTCCCGGCGGGCCTCACGATATACATCTTCACCAACACCGTGCTCAGCGCCTTCCACTCGATCTACATGAACAAGTTCGACAAGCAGAGCTTGGCGATCGCGGCGCAGATGAAGAAGAACCAGGATCAGGCGGCGGCGGGGGCGACCACCGGGGCCGCGAAGACCGCCGCGAGCAGCCTCACCGGGGCGGCCAAGGCCAAGCGCGTGATCGACGCAAAGGCCACCGAGGTCCCCTCCGACGATCAAGCGGACGATGACGCGGATCCCGATGACGCCTCGGAGGAGGCGGCCGGGCGGCCGGGCTCGTCGGGCTCGGGGCCCGCGCGCAATCGTCCACGGCGCAAGAAGCGCAGGAGATAGCTTTATGGATACAGCTGTGACCGAAACGACCGCAGAGCGCGAAGACCTCGCCGAGAAGGCGAGCGAGTTCCTGCTCGGGGTGCTCGAGCGCATGGGCATCTCCGCCGACATCGACATCAAGGACGACGCCGACAAGACGGTGCTCGAGATCCAGACCAAGGACACCGAGCTGGTGATCGGCCGGCGCGGCGTCGTGATGGATGCGCTCCAGCACCTGGTCAACAAGGTCGTCTACCGCGACCGGACCGGCGATCGCACCAAGCCGCTGGTCGTCGACGCGGGGGGCTTTCGCGACAAGCAGGTCGAGCGGCTGCGGTCGATCGCGCAGAAGATGGGCGAGAAGGCGCTGCAGACCAAGCAGATCGTCGAGCTCCAGCCGATGACCCCGCACGATCGCCGCATCGTCCACATGGCGATCGCCGAGATCCCGGGGCTGTCGAGCCGCAGCGAAGGCGAAGGCGAGGATCGCCACATCCTCGTCGTACCGGCTGCCGCCGAGTGAACCGGCGGGCCACGGGGCGCGCGCTGGTCGCGTGAACGAAACAGCGATGCCCGGCGATACGATCGCGGCGATCGCGACTGCCGCCGGGGTCGGCGGCGTCGGGATCGTGCGGCTCAGCGGACCCCAGGCGATCGCGATCGCGGCGGACGCCCTCGGCCTCCCGGCCTCCCGGCTCGATCGCCACGTGCGTGTCGGGTGGGTGCACGATCGAGAAGGCCACCCGATCGATCAGGTGCTCGCGTTTGCGATGCGGGCGCCGTCGTCGTTCACCGGCGAGGACGTCGCGGAGCTGCATGGCCACGGTGGGCCGCACAACCTTGCGCGCCTGCTGGCGGTGCTGCTCGAGCGCGGCGCCCGCGTCGCCGAGCCGGGGGAGTTCACGCGCCGGGCGGTGGCGAGCGGCAAGCTCGATCTGCTGCGTGCCGAGGCGCTGCTCGGCGTGATCCACGCGGGCAGCGAGCGCGCCTGGCGGATCGCCCAGGAGAACCTCGGCGGCAAGCTGGGTGACGAGGTCGCGGCGATCGAACGGCGCGCCCTGACGATCCTTGCCGAGCTCGAGGGCGGGATCGACTTCCCCGACGAGGATCTCGAGCTCGCCGGCGCCCAGGTGATCGACGCCGAGCTGATGGCCGTGGGGCGCGCGTGCGGCCGCCTCGTCGACAGCTTTCGTCACGGCCGCGCGGTGAGCCAGGGGATCACGGTCGCGCTGGTCGGCCCGGTCAACGCCGGCAAGTCGTCGCTGCTCAACGCGCTGGTCGGTCGCGAGCGGGCGCTGGTCGGCGCTGCGCCGGGCACCACCCGGGACTGGCTCGAGGCGGACGTCGTGTGGAGCGGCGTCGCGGTCACCCTGATCGATACCGCCGGGCTGCGCGCGACCGACGATCCGGTCGAGCAGCGCGGCATCGCGCTCGGCGAGGCCCGGGTGGCGTCGGCCGACGTCGTGGTCGTGGTCAACGACGGCGAGGCGCCATGGGACGACGGCGCCCGGTTCGGCGCCCGCGGCGTACCGGTGCGCAGCAAGGCCGACCTCGGCGGCGAGGCGCGACAGGTCCTCGCGACCTCGGCGACCACCGGGCAGGGGCTCGACGAGCTGCGCCGCCGCGTCCTGGCGGTCGCGGGCGTCGCCGATCAGGAAGGCAGCGAGCAGGCGTTCGTCACGACCGCGCGCCAGCAAGCCCTCGCGGCCACGGCGCGCGAGGCGTTCGGGGCGGCGCTCGCGCTACGCGAGGCGCGGCGGCCCCCGGAGATCGTCGCGGTCGAGCTGCGAGAGGCCGCGCGCACGCTCGCGCAGCTCCGCGGCGTCGAGGTCGGTGACCGCGTGCTCGATGAAGTGTTCGCACGGTTCTGCATCGGGAAGTGAGGCTCGCTATAGTGCCGGCCGTGAGCCTCACCGACGATGTGCGAGCCGAGCTCGCGGCGCTCGCGGCGTCGCATCGCCTGCGCGTCCCGCGAATCGCCGAGGGTGCGCAAGGCCCCCTGGTGGTCCTCGATGGCCGCGAGGTCGTGAGCTTCGCGTCGAACGATTACCTCGGCCTCGGCGGGGATCGGCGGCTGTCGCGCGCGGCCTCGGCGGCGCTCGACGAGGGCGGCACGGGCGTCGGGGCCTCGCGCCTCATCACGGGCAACAATCGCCAGCACGTGCTGCTCGAGAGCGCCGTGGCCGACTGGCTGCGCGTTGGCGGGGTGCGCCTGTTCAACACGGGCTACGCCGCGAACGTCGGCGTCTTGACCGCGCTCCTCGGCGCCGGCGACGTGGTGTTCTCCGACGAGCTCAACCACGCGAGCATCATCGACGGCTGCCGGCTGTCGCGCGCCGAGATCGTGATCATCCCGCACCGCGACCTCGCGGCGCTCGCGGCCGGCCTCGCGGCGCGCCCTGGGCGGCGGCGGATCGTCGTCACCGAGTCGCTGTTCTCGATGGACGGCGACCTCGTCGATGTGGGGGCGATCGCGGCGCTGTGCGAGCGCCACCAGGCCGCGTTCATCCTCGACGAGGCGCACGCCGTGGGCGTGCTCGGACCGGAGGGACGCGGGCTCGCCGCCGAGCGCGGGGTCGTTCCGGACGTCGTC